>JAABUQ010003054.1_pt1 | contig 31561 bp, 30 predicted proteins | sample 5560001 | NCBI WGS metagenome assembly JAABUQ01 (sample SAMN10711888, study PRJNA513371) | rock metagenome | isolation source: Antarctica rocks | place: Antarctica: Victoria Land, Finger Mt nord | collected 2015-12-18 | reverse complement strand
CCGATCAGCAGCCGCGGCTTCGCGGTGGCTCCCAAGCGCTGGACGGTGGAGCGCACCTTCGCCTGGCTGGTCCAGCATCGCCACCTCCGCGTCGACTATGAGGGTACCATCCCGGCTTGTACGGCCCTGATCCACATTGCCATGCTCCACCTCACCCTCCGCCGTCTCGCACGCCTGATGCGTTAAGAAACAGTCTCCGAGCGGTGATCGCGGGAGCCAGTCAGTCTCGCGGGGCTCGGCGGGATGTCGGACGCTGCCGTGACCGCGTGGCTCACGGGGAGCCACCAGAGGAGCGGAAGGTGGCCAGCGCACCGGTCGGAGAGCACACCGGGCGGCGTCGGGTCGGATAGCGCTTACGTACGGAGTCGAGGGTCGAGCATGTCACGCAGGAAATCGCCAAGCAGGTTGATGCCGAGGACCGTGAGCATCAAGGCGATGCCAGGGGCTGCGGAGACCCACCAAGCCGACGTCAGGTAGTTTTGCCCATCGGAAAGCATATTGCCCCACGAAGGTGTGGGCGGCGGAACACCGAGACCAAGGAAGCTGAGGGCTGACTCGACGACGATCATCTGCGCCGCCGCAAAGGAGCTGGTAACCACCAGAGAGGGCAACACACTGGGCGCGACGTGTCCCTTAACGATGCGCCAGCCACTAGCGCCAAGCGCACGAGCCGCCTGGACGTAATCCCGCTCGCGTGCGCTGAGCACTTCGGCCCGAACCACGCGAGCGGGAAGCACCCAGCCAGCGAGGCCCAGAACCACGATGATGTTTTGCAGGCCAGCGCCAACGACCGCCACAACTGCAATGGCGAGCAGGATGAAAGGGAACGCCAGTTGTATGTCGGCAACGCGCATGACCACGTCGTCCACCCACCCCCCTCGGTAGCCAGCGAGCAGCCCCAGGCCGAGTCCAAGAATGGCCGAGATCAACACCGAGACAAACCCGATCACCAGCGAGACGCGTGCCCCAAACAGGATGCGGCTCAGCACATCGCGTCCAAGTTGATCCGTCCCGAAGAGCGCTGTGCCGACGCCCGGGATCGGCGACAGGGGTGGACGCAAGCGTCTGGCGAGGTCGCTGTCGGTTGGGCTCAAGCTGGCAAGCGTGGGTGCCAGCACGGCCGCGGCAACGACCGCCACCAGCAGCAGCGTCCCTGCGAGGGCCCCCCGATCTACCAGGAGACCGTGGAGTGTTCCACGGACACCGACCCTTCGGGGGCGCGTCGGCAGCGCTAGCGCACACCGCTGGATTGTGCGGAGCTCTGGAGGGGTCGAAATCATCTGTACCTGACTCGGGGGTCCAGGTACAGATAAGCCAGATCAACGACGACATTGGCCGTGATGACGATGACGGCCACCACGAACACCGCCGCCTGCACGACCGGGTAGTCGCGGTTGAAGATCGACTGAATGACCAGCCGGCCGAGCCCCGGCCAGGCAAACACCGTCTCGGTAATCACGGCGCCGCCCATCAACACGCTGAAGTCGATCGCCGCGACTGTGACCACTGCCAGGGCGGCGTTCTTCAACGCGTGTCGGGAAAGAACCAGTCGCTCGGGAAGTCCTTTTGCTCTCGCTGTTCTGAGATACTCCTGCCCGAGCACGTCGAGCATACTTGAGCGCATCAGGCGCGTGGTCCGTGCCATGAAGAAGAGTGCGAGCGTCGTGGCCGGGAGGACCAGGTTGCTAGGTCCGTCACGCCCTTGCGAGGGTAGCCAGCGGAGTTCCACGGCAAAGACCAGGATCAAGATCAAGCCGAGCAAGTACGGCGGCAGGGCTTGAGCCAATGCGGTTGCCCCGACGACTGCTTTATCCACCGGTCGGCCTCGTTGGCTAGCGGCGAGGATCCCCAGCGGGATGGCCGTACCAAGGCTCAGGAGCAGGGCCGCTCCCGCGAGCTCCACGGTAGCCGGTAGACGGTCCTCCACCAGACCGAGAGCTGGCTGGCCCTGCTGAATCGATCGCCCGAAGTCGCCGTGGAGCGCTCCGCCGAGGAAGCGCCCGAATTGCACCGGCAGTGGGTCATCAAGTCCCTGCGTGCGGCGGAAGTTCACAAGATCCTGCGGCGTCGCATTCATGCCGAGCATGAGCTGTGCCGGGTCGCCGCTCAGACGAATGAGCAGAAAAACCACCACCATGCTGCCCAGCAGAACCAGGACGGCCTGCGCGAGGCGCCGGACCAGGAGTGCGGTCACCCTGCCGGATGAGCAGTCGGAGGCAGCTGCATAAGCTCGCGGACTTTGTCCCAGGCGGTCTGCACGTCCGCCACCGACACGACCCGGCGTCCCGCAATTTCCGTGTCGATTCGTCGATACAGCAGCTGGCTGACGTGCGGCCGGAGCGCCGCCGGAACCGCCGAAAGGATGGCGCGGAAACGACGTCGCGCTGCTTCGGGCCAGGTATCTTCGTACTCAGCTCGCTCGGCACCAAAGTTCACAAGACGGTGTGGGCGCTCATGCGCCACGTTGGCACGCATGGCACCCGTGGCCACATCGTCCACCCGCCCGTCGACCAGAGCCACGCCGTAGATCCCGTGCGCGGCCTCTTCCGAGACCAGTCCGCGCCGAACGTCTTGCGCAACAGCCAGCGGCGCTCGCTCCAGTGGGTCACCGTAGCCACCCCCGGACGGGCTCGTGAAGCTGACGACCTCGCCCGGATCGAGCTGAAGGATGTCGATCTTGCCGACGTGTTCGGCACCGGGCGTGCCAAAGTGGACGATGGTGTCGCCCAGGGAGCCTGGCGAGCCGCCGAACAGGCCCCAGGGCCGAAATCGGTAGCGCTCCATGCCGCGGGCGGTGACAACCGTACCCGGGCTCAGGGTCTCGAAGACGACACGGATAGCTGCGCCACCGCGAAACCGACCTGGAGCGCCACTGTCGCGCACCAGGCCGAAGGACCGCATCACGACCGGCAGATCGGCTTCCAGTTGCTCGGTCGGTACGTTCGCGAGGCCGGAGCCGACGCTCAGTCCACGGCCGTCAATACCGTCCTTGTTTGGGCGGGCGCCGGAACCCCCCAGGAGCGGCTGAATCTGGCTCACGCGTGTACGCCCGGTGCGCGCGTCGGGCAAAGACACCAGAGGAATGGATACCTGCCCCGCCGGCGCCGCCGGCAGGATGCCCTGCGTCGCCTCGGCCAGGGCACCAAAGATTGTGTCCTGTACCCGGAAGACGGTCGCCATCCGCACCCCTATCGCGGCATTGGGACCGGGATGAAGCACCGTACCGGGTTCGGCGTGGATGGTCAGTGGTCGCAACATGCCGCCATTGAGCGGTGCGCCAGGCTTCGTGCTCCGCATGTACATCATGAACGGATGCGCAACGAACTGGTGCATCTTGCCATAGATCGGCACGTTGAGCGCCGACCGCACCTCGTAGTCGGTGCCGGTAAAGTCGAAAACAATGTCGTCGTCGGCGACACGCATCTCAAGCTCGATCCGAATCGGTCGCCCGGACACCATGTCATCGTCAACGAGGTCGACGAAGCGGTACGCCCCGTTGGGAATGGTCCGAATTGTTGAGCGAGCGGAGTCCTCGGCGTACGCGAGTACCTCGGTCATCGCGTCGCGCACGGCATCCAGCCCATAGCGGGCAATCATCTGATGAAGGCGTTCCTCGGCGGTGTTCATCCCCGCCAGCAGCGCCTTCAGATCCCCCCAGTTCAGGTCTGGAATGCGGCAATTGAGGAGATAGATGTTCAGAACATCCTGGTTCAGTTCGCCTCGGCGATACAGCTTGGTCGGTGGCAGACGCAGGCCCTCCTGGTAGACCTCGCTGCTCGCCGGGGAGACGCTGCCCGCCACGCGGCCGCCGACATCACTGGCGTGGATGAAGGAGCAGAAGAACGCGACGATCTCGTCTCGCCAGAAAACGGGCTTCCACAGGTACACGTCGGGCAGGTGGGTGCAGAGCCCACCTGAGCTCGTTGGATCGTTGGCGATGACAACGTCGCCCGGCTCGTACGGAGCCGCGGCATCCAACGCCTCCTTCATCGATGCCTGCGTGAGGGCGGTCCCGAGACGCTGGCCGAACGCGAGCGTCTCACCAGTCGGTGTCACGACGGACGCCGCAAAATCCTGCGACTCCTTGACGTAGACCGTGAACCCAGTCCGCTTGATGATGTGCGCCATCTCCTCGGCCAGCGCCTGGAAGCGGTTGGCGAACACGTCCAGGAGCAGCCGGCTGCCGACGCGGGGCGGGGCGAGGGTCATGGCTGCGCCTCCAGCACAAGGTTGCCGTAGTCGTCACAGGTTGCCACGAAGCGTGGCGTGACGAATGTGGTGGTGTCGTACTGCTCGACGACACACGGGCCAGATATGCGGTCACCCGGCCGCAGGTCGCCGCGGTGGTAGACGGGGCACGCACGGAACTCACCCTCGGAGTAGAGCTGCCGGGCAGGGCGCCGCTGTGCTCCGTGGTTGTTCGCCTCCAGCGGGATTGTCCGGGGCTTCGGCGTCTCGCCGACGATCGTCAGGCGAAGGGTCGTGATCTCCACGGGCGCCTCCGTATCGCTGTGACGGAAGAGTGCCTGGTGTCGCTGGTGGAATCGACCGGTGAGCAGCGCGTGCCCCGCCACGCTGTGTGAGTCAGGGTCAGGTACGTTGATAGAAAAGCCCTGACCGACGTAGCGCATATCCGCCGAGCGCTCCAGCCGCACCTTCTCCACGGGAATCCGCTCCGCCTCCAGCCAGGAGGTGGCGGTGTCTTCCAGTGTGGCGTAGGTTGCCTCCAGCTCGTCGCGACTGAGGTCGTCAAGCCCGCGGTTGAGCGTCCGAATGTAGTCGGACTTGACGTCGGTTGTCAGGGCGCCACGAGCGCATAACGTGCCGGGTGATGGTGGAACCACGACGCGCTGGACGCCAGTCTCCTCCGCCAGGAAGCAGGCGTGGGTCGGGCCCGCCCCGCCGTACGCCAGCAGCACGAACTCACCGAGGTCAATCCCCTTGCGCGCCACCAGGGGGATGAACTCGGCGTACATGTTGGCCGTCGCCACCTTGACGATCGCGTCAGCGGTCTCCACGGGCGAGATGCCGAGCCGGTCGCCCAGGCGCCCGAGGGCAGCCTCGGCGAGCTCAGGATGGAGCGTCACCTCGCCTCCCAGGAACTGCTCGGGGTGGATGATCCCAAGCTGCACGTAGGCATCGGTCACCGTTGCCTCCTGACCGCCCTGGCCCAGGCAGGCGGGTCCTGGCTGGGACCCGGCACTTTGTGGACCCACTTTCAGAACGCCGCCGGCATCGCACCAGGCTACCGAACCCCCGCCGGCACCAATTGAGGACACTTCGATGGCAGGCATGACCACCGGAAAATCGCCCACGTGCCCTTCCGTGCTCAGCAGCGGCTCGCCGTCCACGATGGCGATGTCCGCGCTGGTCCCACCCATGTCAAAGCCCACGATCTTCGTGAAGCCAGCCCGACGTCCCGCATCGGCAGCACCAACCGCACCGGACGCGGGCCCGGACAGGAGGGTTTGGGCGGCCGAGCCTCGAGCCGTGCGGGCAGTCATGATGCCGCCATTCGACCGGGTGACGAGGATCGGGGCGGTGACACCCGCCGCCTGCAAGGACTGCTCAATCGCGCCGAAGTACCCCGCCATCCGCGGCCCCACATAGGCGTCGATGACGGACACGATCGCCCGCTCGTATTCACGCAGCTCGGGCCAGACGTCACTCGAGAGCGCGAGATACAGCTCGGGAAACTCGTGCCGGATCACGTCGCCAGCGATCCGTTCGTGGTCCCCGAACGCGTACGAGTGAAGAAAGCACACGGCCAGGGATTGGACACCATCGCTGACGAGGTCGCGAGTACGGGCGCGCACATCCGCGGGATCCAGGTCCCTGCGAACGCGACCACTGGCGAGCATCCGCTCGGGCACCTCTGCAACGCGATCGCGGGATACCAGCGGCTTCAGCGCCTCCGCGGAGAAGTCCAGGACATCTGGCATCCGCATGCGGCCAATTTCAAGGATGTCCTTGAAGCCTTCAGTGACCAGAAGGCCCGTCGGGGCACCACTTCGCTCGATGATCGTATTGGTCGCCAGGGTGGTTCCGTGCACGAAGTAGCGGATCGCACCCGGATCGACTTCGTGGTCCCGGGCGATGCGGTGCAACGCGGCCAGGACGGCCTTCCACGGCTCTCGGCGGTTCGACGGCACCTTCAAGTTGTTGATCTCGCCCGTGAGCTCATTGACCAGCACGGCGTCGGTAAATGTCCCGCCAATGTCGATGCCCAGGCGGTACGTTGGGGCCGTCGATGCGGAGTGAGACAGAACGCTCAATCGATCACCTACCTGTTAGGGCGAACACGGCCTGCCGACCGTGGACGGGGCGTCACCCATGCCACCGGAAAGCCGAGCCGCAAATGTGAACCATGGATGCGCTCAGACGGCAGATGCTGTGTGGAAGTCCAGGAGTTGGTTGTTGGGCGGCGTCCAATTCTGCACGCGGTTACGGAATCCGAAAACATCGTGCTGCTGGTGAAGCCAGATGTTGGCCGCGTCATCCGCCAGAAGCTTGACCCCATCCTGCAGCAACTTCTCGCGCGTCTTGTCGTCCATCTCGACCGAGGCTCTTTCGAATATGGCATCGAAGGACGGGTTGTCGTAATGAGACACAGCACCCTTGCTCCACCAGTAAATAGCGAAGTGCTCAAGGCAATCGAGCGAGGGTGACGCCTGACCGTTCATCGCCAGCGGACCATTGGTGTGACTCGTATACTTCTGCATGGCAGCTGCCCACTCGACGACTTCTATGTTAGCCTTGACGCCAACCTTGTCGAGTTGACCGGCAATTGCCTCCGTCAACTCTTTGTCCTTCAGGTAACGACCAAATGGGGTGACGAACTTGACTTCGAACCCATTGCCCTGTCCGGCGTCGGCGAGGAGCTTCTTGGCCTGAGCTAGATCGTACGGGATGCGTTTGATGGCAGGGTTGTAGCCGAAGTACATTGGCGAGTACGGTTGACCCTCAAGTGGAGTCCCATAGCCTTCCAGGATGCCGTTGATCAGTGCGTCCTTGTCTATCGCATAGTTCAGAGCCAGGCGAACATCGCGGTTCTTCAGTGGTGTGTCGGCTCGATGGTCCACCAGCAGGTAAATATTTCGGTACCCCGGCACGCTCGCCACCTTGAGGTCGCTGGCACCCTGTAGCTCCTTCGCGGCCGTCGGATCCAGGTCGACGACGACATCGGCCTCGCCTGTCTTCAGGGCTGCAACCCGGCTCGTCGGTTGAGGTAGCGTTTTGAACGTCAGCTTTCCAAGTTTCGCCGGTGCACCCCAGTAGCCGCTGTTCGCTTCCAGCGTGATGTGGTCGCCTTTAGTCCATTCGCCAAAACGAAAGGCGCCCGTGCCCACTGGATTCGTCATGGACGAGTCGATGGTCTTAGGTGCGGCCACGTACAGGTACGCCGCGAGGTACTTCAAGAACAGTGGCGCCGGCGCCGTCAGCGCGAGATCGATAGTGTTGGCGTTGACGACTGTGGCCTTATCAAACTGACGGAAGTACCCGGCTATCGTCGCCTTCGTATTCGGGTCGACGAAGCGGTCGATGTTGAATTTGACGGCCTCAGCGTCAAACGGATCACCGTTGTGGAACCTGATACCCTGGCGCAACGTGAAACGCCAAGTGAGTGGGCTCGGGTTTGTCCAGGACTCCGCGAGCGCGGGGACTACTTTGTTCTGAGAGTCGAGCGCCACCAAGCTGTCGTACACGTGCATGTTGAGGTTCTGCTCTGGACGCGCGTCACCAATGGCCGGGTCGAAGCCACGCGGGTCAAGGCCCCAGGCGACGACTATGGAGCCACCTGGTTTGGACGCAGTAGAGCCTGAGTTCACCTGAGTATCGGCAACCTGGGGCGGTGTAGCGGGACTGCATGCGGACCCGAGCAGCGCCAGCCCCGTAACCCCGACCAACCCAACGGCCCCACCTTTAAGAAGGTCTCGACGGTTCATGCGTCGTGCAAGGCTCACGTGCTCCTCCTCTGCTCGGCCCAGTGGCTGCGGCACTCTACTCCGCTGACGCGAGGCAGCACTGACCAGCAGGGTATCAACGAGGGATCATGCTATCAGAATAGTCGACCTGCTTGGTAGCACTTTGGCGTATGGCTGGTGGCGGCGCGCACGGCATCAAGGTGAGTGAGCCTGGGCCAGCAGGACACGCCGAGATTGACCTGCCCGGCCCGCTGGTGCCTGCTGTGGTTGCCGGGAGACACGGCGGTGGCGGCCCGATCCGTGAGCCTGGCGACCGCAGCCCTAGACCGGTCCGCGAAGAATGCCAAGAGGCGGACCAGCCCCCGCTGCTGCAGGCGGGGAACCAGGCTGTCGCGCGCAGTGCAGTCCGCGATAGGGCGAGACGCGGCAGCAGCAGTCTCGCCTGGCCATCGGCCGCTCAAGTTGCAGCTCCTGGAGTCGAAAACGCGGGCCGAAGGCTTCGGCCAGCGGCAGTCCCAGGAACAGAGACACGAGCAGCGCCGGCACTGTAGCGCCCAGCAGAAGGGCGGCGACGCAGTGCGCCCTGCGCTGCGCGGGGGAAGGCGGGACGGCGCAGCGCTCTCCTTCACGGCGTCTGGCGTTTGCCGCATTCAAGCACCGGCCGCATCGCACGTTCGGGCACCGCGACTACCATCCCGCTCCGGAGCAGGACCCGGCCGTGGGCGATCACCGCCGCCTCCAGCCTATCCCGCGCTTTGGCGGCTCGGCCCGCCGAGCGATGCCCCCCCCCGAGCAGCAGGGCCCTGAGGGATTCCATTCCGTGCGCTCTTCAGAATTCCGAGGCCGAGCGGACGCGCGTCCCATCCACGGCGGAGATGCTCAGCTGCAGATCCCGCGGGTTGTCCAGGACCGAGCACCGCAGGCTCTCATTCTCCATGGTTGGCAGCAAACCGGCGATGTACCCCTTCTCCACGGGATCGGGGCCAACCGTTTCCCGCCCGACCGGCGCGCTCAGATTCCCCTGGCCGTTGGCTCCGACGGGCATGGCAAGGTAGAGCTTTTGCTCGGTATCCCGCGGCTGCTGGCCCTGGGCGAAGGATGAGACGGGCAGACAGGTGTGTCCGCTGACCGCGAACGAGAGCGTATAGCCCACGACGTGGCGCGTACGGTCGTCGGTGGTCCAGCGCACGGTGACCAGATAGTCCTTCCAGCCCCCGAAGGACTGCCCAGTGTCGCGGACGTCGGTCCGTATGATCTCCGCGTGCACCTTCGGCGCCGCCGCCGTGCTCGCTTCCTGGGTCGCTCGCGCGGCCGCGGTCTGGATCTCGGACAGAAGGGGGTTGCGCTCGACGCGCCAGCGCCCCGCGACGCTCGACAGCCCGTATTCGGCGGCGTACTCGTGCCAGGTGTCGGTGGCAGACCTGCGCATCTGCATGCAGACCAGTACCCGCGCAAAAGTGCCGTCGTTGGCGAGCACGGCCAGCCGGACGTCGCGGTACGGCATGGTCATCCCAAGCTGCACCGACTGCCGCACGACCTCCAGGAGGCCCGGGTCCGCCGGTTCCCGGCCCGTTGCACACGCGTCGCCGGCCACGCCTCTGGTGGCTCCGGACGTCGGCGCTGCCCCGGCACCGGCCGGCGTCGTCGCCGCTGGAGCCGGGGCTCTCAGCCCTGGAGTTGGTGTGGTTGGGGCGGGTGAAGCAGCCGAGCACGCGCACAGCAGCATGACGCCCAGGGCGGTTCCGATCACGTAGCGCATCTGGTCTCTCACGGACACTCCTGTCCAGCATGGCCTCAGGGCCAGGATCGTGCGGGCGATGGGCCGGGCTGACCAAACCCGGGAGCCTCGCGCCCCCGCCGCACCCGGCAAGTCTTACGCGCCCGCGTGGCCGCGGCGTGACCGTTTCGGCACACCGGCCACACTGGCCCGGACTGGATCCGCGGGCCGGATCAGCGCAGCGTGAGCCGGATGGTGTACGGCCCCTGGCCCGAGCCGCTCACGACAAGCAGGTAGGTCCCGCTACTGGCCAGCTTCTGCTCGAGGTGGCTCTCGCCCGTCATGCCGAAGCTCCCCGACGCTTCGTGCAGGCTCATCGGATCGATCACGTCCAGGGACGGCTGCAGGCCGATACCCGAGGTGCGTTTCACGCTGGCATCCAGAATCTGCCCCTGGCGGGCCTCGAAGCGGTACCGATCCTGCTGGCTGCGCTCGGTGATCTCGGCGCTGACCTCCTCGTCGCTGACCAGGTGGCCGAAGCGGTCGAGCGACCAGGTGGCCACATACGGGCCCTGGCCGGGACCGCCGACCACCAGTGTGTACGTGCCGCTGCTGGCCAGTTTCCGTGTCAGGACGGACTCCTCGCCGACGCCGAAGGCGTTGGCCTCGGCGAGTCCCGTCGGGTCGAGCAGGTCCTGAGACGGCTGCAGGCTGATGCCCGAGGTCCGCCTGACGCGCGCTTCAAGCAGCTGGCCCTGCTGGCCGGCGAACTGGTAGCGGTCCTTCTGGCCAGCCGCCGAGATGGTGCCGGTGACGCTCTGGGTGGCTCCGCGCGGGGCGTAGCTTGTGCCTGGGTCGGGGGCGGGAGAAGGCGCGGGCGTCAGGACGGCAACAGGCACCGTGGCTGGCGCGGCCGGCGGCGTCGCTACCGGGCCGGACGGCTGACGCGGCGTGGGGGTGTTCGGCGCTCTCCCCACGACCGGCGGAGTCTCCGTGCCAGCCGAGCTGGCGGCCGGCCCGCTGACCTGGGTCGGGCTGCCAGCGACGAGCTCGACCCGCAGCGATCGGCAGCCGCCCAGGCCGAGCACCACCGAGGCGAGGAGCCCCAGAACAGCGGGCAAGCAAGATCGGGGTCGACGCCCACCCAGGGCGGAACCCCTCACCGCCGCTCCAGGGGCAGCTTCAGGACGGCGATCGTCCCCTGGCCGAGGCGGCTGCGGAGCTCAAGGTCACCACCGTGCGCGACCGCCACGCGCCGCGCGAGCGACAGGCCCAGGCCGCTCCCCTCCAGGTCCCGTGCCTGCTGGCCCCGGTACAGCTCCTCGAACACATGCGGCAGGTCGTCACCCTGGACGCCACAGCCGACATCGGCGATCTCGATCATCGTCCAGGCACCGTCGTCGCGCAGGTGGACCTCCACCGGCATGCCGGGCCCGGAGTACTTGAGAGCGTTGTCGAGCAGGTTGTACACGGCATGCGCCAGGAGCTCGCGGTCGGCCAGCACGGGCTCAGGCCGCCACGGCACGCGCTGCGAGCTGAGCGCGATGCGGCTGTCGGCGCCGGGGACCGCGGCTCGGGCTAGCTCGATCGCCTCCTGCACCAGCTCCTCGAGGTCCACCTGCTCCCGCACGAGCGTGCCCGACTCGACCGTGGCCAGCTGGCGCAGGCGGCCCGAGAGATGGCGCAGGCGCTCGACCTGCCGCCGAGCGGTCTCGACCGATGCCGAGCTGCCGTCGCGCGCGTCCAGGTCGGCGAAGGCAGTCTTGATCGCCTGCAGCGGGTTCTTGAGCTCGTGGTCCAGCTCACGCATGAAGCGGCGGTGGGCGGTTTCCTGGGAGCGCGCCCGCTCTTCCCAGGTCTCGGCCAGGCCGCGGGCCGCGGCAGCGGCGGTCCGCTCATAGCGCAGCCGACGGCTCAGGAGCCACCAGGCCGCCACCGCGATGGTCAGGCCGGCGCCGGCGCCGAATAGCACGGGACCGGGCCCGGTTTCGAGGCGCAGCCTGACGGGCGCGTCGGGCCAGAGCTGGTCGAGCGCTGCGCCAACGGCCGCGGCAGCGAGACCGACCGCGAGCAGCAGGAGGCCTGGCCCACGGCTCACCCCACGCCTTCGACGCCGGGCAGGAAGCGGTAGCCGACCCCGACCCGCGTCTCGACGTAGCGCGGTGCGCTGGCGTCGTCGCCCAGCAGGCGGCGCAGTTCGCGGATGCGCCCGTCGACTGCCCTCTCGTAGACGATGCCCTCCGCCCCCCAGACGTCGCTCAGCAGTGCCTCACGGGTAACGAACTCCCCGTGGCGGAGCATCAGATGCTCCAGCAGCGCGGTCGCCCGCGGGCTGAGCGGCACCTCCCGCCCCTCCAGGTGCACCAGGCGTGCCCGCCGGTCCAGCTCCAGGCGGCCGGCCACCAGGCGGCGCGCGCCGGCCAGGGAGCGCTCGCCCGGCCGCGCCCGCCGCAGGACGGCTCGAATGCGCGCGACCAGCTCAGCCGGGTCGAACGGCTTGTTCAGGTAATCGTCGGCCCCTTCCTCCAGGCTCATGGCCCGCTCGCTGGCGACCCCTACTTCGGTCAGCATGATCACCGGCGTCCAATCCCGAGCGGCCCGCAGGCGGCGGCACACCGCCCGGCCGTCCAGACGGGGCATGCGGACGTCCAGGACGGCCAGGTCCGGCTGGTGCTCGCGCACCAGGCGCAGCGCCTCCAGCCCGTCGCGCGCCACCAGCACGTGGAACCCGCCGCGCTCGAGCAGCGGGGCGAGCGTGGACGTCACGGCCTCGTCGTCGTCGGCCAGCACCAGCTTGCCGGGCACGGCGCCCATCACCCTCCCACCGTCACGGCCAATTCCCGAACCTGGCGCACACGGACCTTGCACGCGGGATGGTACACGGGCGCGCTCGCGTGGCTGGGCCTCACCATACCCCAGGCTCCGCCGCGGTCGTGACACCGGTGTGGCGGCGAGGTGACGACCTCGACACACGGCCAGGGAGCCGGCCAACGGCCTGTGGCGCAAAGCGGGAGCCACCCCCAGCGTCTGGCCGATGTGCCGAACCGGTCACACCGCCGTCATGTGGGGGGCACACGGCACCGCGACCATCCCGGCGATGTGGCGATCATCCGCAGTCCGTCAGTCTGCACACCGCCCGGCAAGGTGCCCGCGCGAAGGTCGCGGCGGCAGGCAGGGAGCGGGCCATAGGCAGATACCGCGTGTCCGCCGCGTGGCCGTCCGGTGCGTCGCCTGGCGACCTCCAGTGTGGAGCAGCATTCCACACCGCCCGAAGCCAGGCGGGGGACGGCCAGGGCACCACCGGGGGATGGCTACGGGACGCCATCACCAGCACTGGGGCGTCCTGTGGCGACCTCCAGCCCTTCTGCACGACGACACCCGCGCGGTGGCCAGACCTGGCGCCGGACACCAGTGGCACGCGCGAGTGCAGCTGGTGCAGAGGGCTCGTGTCCCCCACGGAGATGACATAGTGGCGGGTGGCAGAAGCAAGCCAGACGCCGCAGGCCGCTTGCCGCGCACGGACGGCAAACAGCCCGATGGGGCGCCGGCGAACGCACTTAAGGCGCTCGACGACGTCTGCCAGGTCGAGAGACTGGCGAACGCACCGTGCGGAGCCGCGCGTCACACCAACGGCGGAGGGTCACGAGCTCGATGGGCGGGCCATGGTCGGGCAACGGTGCCACCGTGCCACGCTCGGGGCCGCCAGGCTGCACTCAGGGCCGCTCGTGGAGCCCGCCGCGGCCCTCCGGGGAGCGGGCTTCGTCGTGCAGTCCCTCGAGACGCCGCACGTGCTCGACCATGTCGGCGATGGCCGACAGACCTTCGGGCGAGAGGTCCGCGGCACGCACCGCGATCGTGCGAATGGGTGCGTCGCGTAGCGCTCGGACGAGGTCGAGGTCAGCGTCGATCTGAGCGGTCACGACGTCATCGAAGAAGTACGTGACAGGGACGCCGAAGAATGCAGCGAGCGCTTCGAGGTGCCTGCGGCTGGGGTTGTCCCGCAGGCCCGTCCGGAGCTGCCAGAGGTAGGTGGGCGACATCTTCCTCGGACCGCCTTGCTCGCGGATGCGCGTGGCCACCTCGCGGTAGGTGTATTCGCTGCGGCCGCCCGAGTGCATGGTGCGGAACAGGCGATCGAGCTTCTGCGCCAGTGTCCGTGACGACGGGGTGTTGGCGGCCATGCCGCATTGTCCCCCAACTGCCTGCAGCAGGGCCGCGCAGCGCATGCCGCGGCCGGCTTCGCGCTCCAATCGCTCACGCGCACGACAATTCTTGTCCTTTATAGTTGACAACCCCGTGGAATTGTTGAACACTGGAGATAGCCCCCGCGCGGCACGCTGTCGCATGGGCGCCTCAAGGCCGCGTGTGGGCAGATGCAAGAGAGTGGGAGGATGCGTGGCCGGCGAGCGAAGCACTCCGAGAGGCAACGGAGCGCGTTCAGGGAAGCCTGCGGATGAGTCGTCCACGTGGGCGGCGTGCGGACCAACCACACAGCGGTTGACACAGTTTTCCGCGTGTGCGGGGTGTGCGGGCCGCGCTGCAGCCAGAGCCTGGCGCGCGTCCGCAGGCGCACGGGCGGTTACGAAAGGCCACCTAACACGCGTGTCCGACCGTCGATGTGGTGGCGCGCCGTCGTGTCCGGGTTGGGAAATGCCAGTAGGGCTGCATGTCCGACCTGCGGATGTATGGGCGAGGCTACAGCGGGACACGGGCGGATCTCGCAGGGAACGTGAAGCCGCGGCACGGGGCCAGGAGGCGGTGTTGTCCCGCACACTACGCATACTGGCCGGCGTGGAAAAAGCGAGAAGGTGGCCAGCTGGGCGCGGGCGCCTGTGGAGTCGAGCCGGGGAGTGGCGGGCGACTCGACGCCCGCCCTACAGGGCGGTCGCGGTCCCTGGACGTCGTGGCGTGGGAGGGGCTGATGGCTGCCGCCAGCGTCCCGTTTGAAACAGGCCGCGCCCTGCGGGCAACACGGCGCATGCACCGCGGCTTTGTCGCCGGAGCGGTCCTGACGGCGGTGGCTGTCGCGGGCAGCTACGGCCTCTACCAGAGCCGGCCCGTTGTCGACCGCACCATCGTGGTCGCGGCGCACGACATCCCACGCGGCACGGTGCTCGGCGCGAGCGACTTCACCACGCGGTCCACACCGCTGGACGACGGCCTCTACGCGAGCCTGCTGCATCCCGGCCAGGAAGCGCCGCTGCTCGGCAGGGCCGCACCCGAGGATCTGCACGCCGGCCTGCCCCTCGCTGCGGCCCAGCTGGCAGCGCCTGACGACGTCGCGGTCGACCAGACGCTGGCGAGCCTCCCCGTCCCGCCGGAGACGGTGCCCTTGCGGAAGGGCGACTGGATCATGGTCTGGGGCAGCGCGAAGGACGGCCGCACCAGCTTGATCCTGGACGGTGTCCAGGTCGTCGAGGTGATTGCCGACAGCTCAACGCGCACCGCCGGCGGGGTTGGTCAGGATCGACCGTCCCACATCGTCTCGGTCAACCTGGCGCTGCAGCCCACCCAGGCGCAGGCGCTGCTCGAGGCGCGGCACGCGGGCGACGTGAGTGTGACGCGGCTGCCGGCCGCGGCGGTCGCGGCAAGAAGAGTGGCCACACCGCAAGCCACGGAAACCGATCGGAGCGACGCCCCCTTGGCAGGAACCAGCGCCCCATGACGCAGCGGCATGTCGTAGGCGTGGCCCTGGGCAACGGTCGCTTCCAGGACGAGCTGTGTGACGTGCTCGCCCGGCACGTGCAGGTGGAGCGGTGCCGGACCGACCGGGAGCTGCTGGCGCTGCTCGCTCAGCACGCTATCGCGGGCGCGGTCGTCGGCCAGGAGCTGCTGGGGCTCGATCGCGCTGTGCTGCCGGCGCTCCGACGGCATGAACTTCCCACCGTCCTGCTGGTACCGACCCGCGACGTGCAGCAGCGCCAGACGCAGTGTGACGGTGCCAGTGTGCGCGTCCTGCCGCTCGGCGCCGCGCCCGAGATGGTGGCAGCGGCCGTCGACGAGCTGTTCGGCGACCGCCCCAGGGTCGAGCGAGTCGGGTCACTCACGGTCGAGGTACGCCGGCCTGAGCCGGCCGCGCGCGTGCCGTCCGGCCGCGTCTACGCATTTGTCGGCGCGGGCGGCACCGGTTGCACGACTGTGGTGGCCAACACCCTGATCGCACTCGGGGCGGCCCAGCCCGTCGTGGCCGTCGACCTCGACCCGGTCGCGCCGCTGCTGGTGCCCCTGCTGAATGCCGACCCCTCGCTGGGCCTCGACGGGGTCATCCGCGCGGGCGAGGCCGGGGTCTCGAGCCTGGAGCGGGCGCTCGCTGCCAACCTGCAGCCTCTGCCGAGCGGCGTGCGGGCGCCGCACGCCCAGCTGCTCGGCGGGCTACCGCTCAACGGCGATCGGCGGGCGGCGGTCTCGGTGGATCTGGCCGCGGCGCTCCTGGCGTCGCTAGCGGACCGCGGCGGGATCGTTCTGGCCGACGTCGGCCGACTGCTGCCAGGCACCGAGCGCCCTGGCCTGCTCCAGCGTGCGGGTCTCCTGGCTGCCGACGGCGTCATCGTTGTCAGCGCCGGCGACCGCCCCGGTGTGTTGCGGACCTGCGACGGCATGGCGCACCTGCTCGCCACTGACCCGCACCCGGCGCTGGACCGCCTGGTGCTGGTCGTCAACCGCTACCACGCGGGAACTATGGACGCCCCCTCCGACATCGCTGGAAGCATCGGCCTGCCGCTGGCCGCGTGCGTCGCCGCGGATGAGGCGGTCATGCGCCGCGCGGTGCACAGCCACCAGCCCGTGGTCGTCGACGGCACCGGTGAGGCGGCGCGTGAGCTCCTCGGGCTCGCCGAGGCACTCGCGGCCGGGTCGTGGCCGTTCCGCGTCACCATGGGCCGGCCCTGGCCGGCGCGCCTTCTGGCCTGGGGCCGTCGCCGTCTCGTCGCGTCGCGTCGCCCTGCCGGGTCGCGTCCAACGGCGCGGGTCAAGCGTGCCGCGCGATCCATGGCCGCCTCGCCGGAGGGCGGCTCGTGACGCCCGCGGGGACCGTCGGCACGAACGGGAGCCTCGGTCCGAGCGGCGCGGAGTGGCAGGACCTGTCGGCCCAGGTCCGCCCGCAGCGGCATTACGACGGCGCCGTCCCGCCCCCCGGCGATGAGGCGGCCGAGGAGCACCTGCGGCTGATCCTGGCGCGCAAAGTCGCCGACCTGCTGGGCCAACGCGGCGACGCCCAGCGTGGTGCCCACGATTTTCTCACCTTCACTCCGGCCGAAGTCGCGGCAGTGGAGGGCATGGTCGAGGAGGAGATCACCCGGTACCAGCTCGATCAGACCGGTCTGGGCCTGCCAGGGCTACAGGACCCTGCGGGCGCCCGCCGGCGCCTTCGGGCGGGGCTCATCGGCATGGCACAGCTCCAGGGGCCCTTCGACGACCCCGAGGTCGAGGAGATCTGCGCCGACAACTACTACACCATCGACGTCGTCGTCGGTGGCGAGTTCTTCGTGGCCAGAGGCGTGCGCTTCACCTGCGAAGCCGACCTGCGTCAGTTCGCGGTCCGGCTCGTCGAGGCCGCCGGCGGCCGCCTCGACGAGAGTGAGCCGCTGGCCGAGCTCGAGCTGCCGGACGGCTCGAGGCTGGCCGCCTCGTTGCCCCCGATCTCGCCCGGCGGGACCTGCCTGACCATCCGCAAATTCCGCCTGCGGAACCAGTCGGTCGAGGACCTGCTCGACCTGCACGCGGTCAGCCCGAACGAAACCGACTTTCTCGGCGCCTGCGTCCGCGCCGGGCTGCCCATAGTGTTCGGCGGCCCGACCGGCGCCGGCAAGAGTACCTTCCTGAACGCCTTCGGGGCGCTGCTGCGGCTGGATCCGAGGGCGCGGGTTGCCGTGCTGGAGGACGTGCCCGAGCTCGACCTGCCGCACACCCTGCCCAGCGTGGTGCACCACCGAACGCGCCGCAGGAATGTCGAAGGGGTTGGCGAGGTCACCCTGAACGACCTCGTGCGCCACAGCCTGCGAGAACGTCCATCGCATCTGATCATCGGCGAGATGCGCGGGAAAGAGGCGTACGAAGTTCTCAAGAGCCTGAGTAGCGGCCACGCCGGCCTCTCGACCATCCACGCGACCTCGCCCGTCGACGGGCTGGAGCGGCTGGTCGAGCTGGCGCGCGAGGCGCAGAGCGGCGCCACCAGCGACGACATCCGCCAGCTCGTGGCGCGGACGATTCGCATCGTCGTGCAGCTGGGCCGACACCCGGTGCTCCGCCGGCGGCAGGTGCTCAGCGTCTATGAGCTGGTGGGTCTGGAGCAGGGCCGCTTCGTCGGCCATACCCTGTGGCAGGCCGGCGGCGATGGCGAACCTGTGGTGCGCAACCTGCCGGCCTGCCTGGAGCTGCTGGCCGCCCAGGGCGTCCGGTACACCCCGCCACCGATCGGAGCGCGCGGGTAATGCTCTCGGCGCTCTACCTCGGGTCGCTCGACGTTCGGGCCGCGCTGCTCAGCCCCGTCGTCGGCGCCGCGGCGGCCTGCCTGTACGCGGCGCTGGCGGGCAGTCTGCGGCGGCCGCCGGGTCGCCGCCGCGCCTCGCGTGTAGAAGGCTGGCTGCGCACCGAGCTGCGGCATGCCCGGCTGTATGACGTGCGACCGCGCGACCTGCTAGGATTGTGCGCTCTGGTCGGCCTGCTGGTCTGGGGGATAGCGGCCCATGTTTCAGGCTGGCCTGCGCCCGCGCTCTTCATCGGGCTGCTCGGGGCCGGGGCGCCAGTGGCGCTGGTCCGGCTGCGCGCGGAGCGCCTCCATGCCCGCACGCAGGTAGCGATCGTGGACGCGATTCGCCTCGTGCGCGACGCCATCCGCTCCCAGCGGTCGGTCCGGGGAAGCCTGGAGCTGCTGGCGACCGAGGGCCCGCTCGCCCTGCGGGCGGAGTTCGAGCGCGTGCTCGTCCGGCAACGGGCCATGGGCCTGAAGGCCGCGTTGATCGAGCTGCGCGTCCGTCTCGCCGACCCGATCGGCGATTTCTTCGTTGATGCGCTGGTCCTCAACGTCGAGACCGGCGGCACCAATCTGAGCGGCAGCCTCGACACGCTGGCTCAGCTCGCCGAGGGCGAGCGCGAGGCCCGCAGCGCCATCCGTGCCGACCAGACGCGCACGCGGCTGACCGCGCTGGGCCTCGCCCTGCTGCCGGGTCTGGTGCTCGTGTACCTGCGGCTGACGTCCCCGCGCTCGGTTGAGGCCTTCAACCTTCCGGAGGGCCAGCTGCTGTTGTTTGTCGGCGCCGCGTCGTGCGTGGCGGGGTACGTGGCAATGCTGAAGATCGCGCAGCTGCCAGCGCGGCCCCGCCTGTTCCAGGACGAGGAGCGCCTCTGATGACCAGCCTGGCGTGGTACCTGTTGTGGCCGCTGCTGGGCGGGCTTGGGCTCACGCTCATGCTGGTCAGCCAGCCGCGGGGTGCGGCGCGGCTGTCGCTGGGTGAGTGGCTGCGACGGATGGATGTGCGGGAGCGCGAAGCCGAGCGGGCTGAGCGGCTCGATCCGCCGACGGCGGTCGTGCCCTGGCCAGCCATCGACCGGATCGTGAGGCCGCTGGCTACCGACGCGGCGGCGTTGCTGGCGACCTGGCAAGCGCGCCTCAGTCTGGGGGGCGGTCCCGACCGCATCGCGGCGGTGGCGCGCGTCAAGCCGGGCATGACCGCCGGACGGTGGCTGCTGTACAAGCTCGCCGTCGGCGTCATCGTCGGCCTCACCCTGCCGTCACTGGTGCTGGCGGGCCGCATGGCGCGCGTCGACGTCGGCTTCCTCGGGCTGGTACCGGCGTGGGCGTGGGTGCTCCTGGCGGGCGCGGGCTACCTCTGGCCCGAGCGGTGGATCGACGCGCAGCTCAAGCGTCGGCGCGAGCAGCTGCGTGCCGAGCTGCCCGCGCTGCTGGGCGCGCTGGCGAACGGGGCGTCGGCGGGGCTGTCGCTCCAGGCGTGCTTGCGGCACGTGGCGGCCGAGCACGCCGGCGGTCTGCTGGGCGACGCCGTCCGGGACATGCTGATTCGGTTCGAAGCCAACGAGCAGCGCACGTTCGGCCGCGCGCTCGAGAGCCTGGCCGCACGCTGCGAGTCGCCCGAGGTGGAACGCGTGGTCCGCCAGCTCGCGGCGAATGCCGCGGCCGGCGCCGGGCTCACCGACGTCATTGGCGAGCTGCTGGCGGGTATGCGCGCCGAAGACCGCGCCGCGCTCGTCGTTACGGGCCACCGACGCGCGGTCGGCATGTTGATCGCGACGGCGGTCTTCCTGCTGCCGCCGCTCCTGGTGATCTTCCTGTACCCGGTCATCGTTCTGGTGCGGTCCGCAGCCTCGTAGGCGTGGAAGGACGGTGGACGTGGCACCCAGATCAAAGGAGGCGATGCACAGCACAGAACGCGAGCTTGTCAAGGGTTGGAGGAGATTGGGCGACCGTCGGATGCGGCGGCCGGCCGTTCGGTCTGGTGGTTTCCGCCAGACGGGAGGAGTTGTAGCGTGAAGCGTGTAGGTGAGCAGGTGAACGCGGAGATCCTGTCCCTGTATCTGGCTGGTAGCCGCCAGGCGGCCCAGGGCATCATCGAATTCGCGCTCATGATCGTGGTGCTGGTAGCGGTCGCGTCGATTGGCCTCGGCGCTCTCGGCGTGGATCTGCAGGGGCTGTTTACCGGGCTGGGCGGCAAGCTCAAGCTGCCGGCAGGGTTCTAAGCGCGGCGTGGCCGGCGGGCGCGGGCAAGGCGGGGCGCGGGGCCAGTCGATGGTCGAGCTGGCCATCGCGCTGCCCGTGTTCCTGTTCGTCCTGATCGGGGCGTTCCAGCTGCTGCTGACCAGCTATGCGCAGCAGGTGGCCGTCGGCGCGGCTCAGGGGGGCGCCCGTCTGGCCGCCAGCGGCGACGCGGCGCCCGAGGCCGCGGCCGCGACGGCGACAGCACGCGCCGACGAGCTGCTGCGCGTAGGACTCGGGCAACTGCCCGAGAGCACCAGTGTTGACGCCACCTGGGCGGGCGACGTGGTGGTGGTAGATGTGAGCGTCTCCCTGGCGCCACTCGTGCCGCTCACGGACCGGATCGGACTCACCAGGATCCGCGCGCGCTCGCGGGCCAGCCGGGAGCTCTTCCGCCCGGGCGGGGGTGCCACGGCCCCGTGAGACGCTTGCGCGCGCAGAGTCTGCTCGAATTCGCTCTGGTCGTGCCGCTGCTGGTCGGCCTGGTGGTCGCGACCCTCCTGGTGGCCCGCGTGCTCTGGTCGCATCAGGTCGTGTGGGCCCTGGCCGGAGAGGCGGCCCGCGCCGGAGCGCTCGGCGGCACCGCGGCCCAGGCGGAGGCGCGCGCGCGGGACCGGGCAGCGGAGATGGCGCAAGACGCCCAGCTCGATGGAGAGCGCCTGCACGTCGAGGTGGACACCGGCCGCTTCGCCCGCGGTGGCCGGGTCGCCGTGAGCGCCTCGTACACGGTGCTGCCCCTGGCGGACATCGGGCCGCTGGCAGGCGCCGGCTCGTGGGTCGTCGATGCGCGTGCCGAGGAGCCCGTGGATCGCTTCAGGAGTGGGGTGGCGAGCCCGTGAGGCATCGGCAGGAGGGACAGATCCTGGTGCTGTTCGCCCTCGGGCTGCTCACGATCATGGCCTTTGTTGGTCTGGCGGTCGACGGCGCGCGGCTGTTCCAGGCGCACCTGAGCGCCCAGGTCCTCGCCGACGAGGCAGCCAACGCCGCGGCGCAGCAACTGGACATCAGCCCGGATTCGGCGCTGCGACGGGGCGAGCCGCCGGAACTGGTCACTGGCAAAGGGGCGGGCAGCGCATACGCCGCGGCCGACAGCTACCTGCTCGAGCGCGTGACCGACCGGCACACGCGGTGGAGCATCGAGGCCATGCCGCGCGAGGTCGACGTCACCATCGAGCGGGACGTGGACATGGCATTCTTCCAGGCCCTTGGCCTGGGCACGCAGACCGTCGCAGCGCAAGGATTCGCCACGCCGCTGTCGGGCATCCTCTCGCCCGATCCTCACCCGTGATAGGAGCAGCGGGTGTGGCGCCCGAGCCAGGGACACGGACGGAGCACATGAGACAGGATAGGCGCGGACACGGCGATGACAGGTGCCAGGAGAAGAGTCGGCGGGTGACGCGGCTGAGGATCAGCGCGTGGCGGGGTCTGGTCGCGGCAGTTATGGCGGCGCTGGGCGCGGCGGCGCTGAGGCCCGAACTGCTCCTGGCCGACGGCGGCATTCTCGTGGGGACGGCCGCTCAAGGCCCGGTGATGGTAGGTGTGCCGCCGCGTGGGGCGAGCGCGTACAGAGTGGTCGCGAACGCGACGGGAAGCTCGCGGCAGCTGTGGCTGCTGGTCGAGGACGTGGCCACCTCTGTCGAGGCTGGCGTTTACGACGACACAGGCGCTCGTCTCCTGGGCTCGTGCACGATTACCCGCCCCGCGTCGCTGCCCTCCTGGGCTGGCTGCTCCCTGCCGCGCGCGGTGCAGACGAGTGCCGGCCACGCCTACTGGCTGGCCATTGGCCACGCCTCGGGCTCAGCAATCTGGTGGGCCACAGAGGGAAAGCTCTGTGACGCCCGCTCGGTGTTCTGGCGGTCGGCCGGGTTGCCCGACCCATTCCCACTACGGGAGAGCACCTGCGGCAGCGGCGGCACCAACGTGGCGATGTACCTGGGAGACGCCTCGCCGCCCCTCACGGCGCCGGAGCGAAGCCGGGTCGAGGCAACAGCAGTCCCCACGGCTGTTCCCACAGCGGCGAGCGAGACGCGCCTGACCACCAGCGGCTCGTGCTACCAGGTGACCGTGAGCGGGAACCCCGGCGCCACCGTCAGCGTGCAGCCGACGGACACGTGCCCGGGCGACGGCCAGGCAGGAACGGCCAACGATGGTGGAGCGCCGCAGGCTGGCGACGGCACGACGGTTCCGACCGGTCCTGAGGGTGACCCAGGCGCTCAGGATGGGGATGGTGCACCGTGAGTTACGCCGGGCGACGATGCGTGACGCTGAGCATGCGCCAAGGCGCTCGACGCGTGTGGACGGAGCGCTCGGCCGCGGCCAGAAAACGCGGTCAACGCTCCGCGTCCGCACGGCGCGGGCGCACTGGCGTGTCCGACCCCATCTGGAGGAGCGGAGATGCATGTCGGTGCCTGACACGCTTGAGCGGCAGGGGCCACGGAACCCTCCCCGCGCGAGGGCAAGGCTCAAGCCGAAGGTATGGAATTGAAGGCGTGGGCTTGTGTCCCTGTGTTCAAGATGAACGGTTGCCGGTCGTGTCCGGGTTTCGGATCAATGAGGAATGTCGCGCACGAGTGGAGCGCAGGCCAGCTGGGCAGCGCGGTGCCCGTGTCCGGACGGACGGTCATACTGGGCCCGGCATGCGGCAGGGTGGCACGACAGCGAGGATGTATGACGCGCTCGGACGGGGATTGGCGTGTGGTGTCGGGGCCGCCGTACCGTTCGACGGAGAACGAGGTGCGGCTTACCGGGGCGAGCGCAGCGCTGCTCGCCGCGTGAGTGAAGGAGGAGCACGGTGCAGACACAGACGCCTCCAACTGTAGGCTCGACTGGCTCCGGAGGAGCCGCTGGCCCTCGGTGGGCGCTGGCCGCATTGATCGTTGGGCTGGGCGTCCTCGTCTTTCTGGGCGTCACGCGCTGGTTTCTGGCGCAGCCCATGCCTGCGCCCGCTGCTCCCACGGCGGCACCGACGCCCGTACCGACCCTCGCACCGGTGACTGCGCCTACGCCGCGGCCAACCACCGCTGCCGTTGCTGCGACTGCACCCGCGCGAGTGCCGACGGCGACCTTGCAGCCTGTGCGCACTGCGACGCCCGCACCAGCGGTCGCCGCAACCGTCGTGCCCACGCTGGCCGAGGAGTGGTGGACTCGGTCCTCAAACCAGGTCGATCCACAGCAGGAGCAGCTCGTGCTGGCTGCGCTGGACCGGTACTGGGCTGTTTTGACCGTCGCCTGGAAAGATCTCGATACCAGTCACTTGAATGAGGTCTTGGTCGAGCCAGATCTCTCTCAGCAGAAGCGGATCTTTGCTGAACGGCGAGCTCAAGGGAGGGGGATCCAGGTGGGGGCTGACCGGCAGTATCACCAAGTCCGTGACATCCAGATGAATGAAGCCGTCGTTTACGAGGAGTATCTCAACCGCGGAATAGAGATCGATCTACGGACGGGGGCACAAGTAAGCGAACCTACGCCGAAACTATTGGCGGCTGCATATCTGTTCAGAAGAGCAGCCGCCGGAGAATGGAAAGTCGCAGAGGTAGCAAATTATGACGCACCGCAAGCTCATTAGAACTGTGGCGGCGGTGGTGTGCAGCACGTTTGTGGCAGTCACGCCGGTTCTAGCTGATGGTAGTGATCCCACAGACTTAAACGGACAGCACCGATCCGTGACGGCGGGGTTGAGCGGCGGCAAGGCCATTGCGGGTGTATCAGCCGACCCGAATAGCGGGATTGGGGTGCGCTTGGGCACGGGAGCCTCTACCAACGGAGATTCGACCGTGTGGACGCCGGGCACCAGGCCCGGACCCGGCCCGGATGACCCGTTCGCCCGGCTCGTCGTGAGCCTCGCACAGAAGGCGTGCAACGCGAACGGCGACACCATCCTCTGGGAGATGCAAGCCGGCGCAACCAATGGCTTCACGTGTGTTGCGTCCCCTGGGACTCCGCCGCGTTCTGACAGGTCAGCATCGCTGGCGGACTTCGCCCTCGCGGCTGAGGCGTCCTTACCCTGGCCCGGAGTTGCCATCAACGCAAACCCGGACGACCTGGCGACTGTCGCCGTGCCGACGTACTACTGGGTCAACGGATATGACGGCAGCTCGCGGGCGGTCGAGATCGGCGCGAGCGTTCAAGAGGGCGAGCGGTGCACGCCTACGTTCGAGACGAGCGCCGACGGGACGGAGACGCAAGCTGGGCAGGACTGCGTCCCGAACATGGTCGACTACAACGTGGTCGTCAGGGCGCGTCCCACGCGCTACACGTGGAACTTTGGCGACGACAACCAGACGTCGGTCAAAGACGGCCAGCGGTCCGTGGTGACCAGGAGCGGTCCCGAGGGACTTGGCACCCCGTTTCAAGCCCCGAACTGGTCCTCGCCCATCATGCATCTCTTCAACGTGAGCAGCTTCCAGCACGAGGCCGAGGGCGGCTATCGGATCACACTCACCATCGCGTACGGAGTGGGCTGGGAGGCCAATGCACCCGCGACCGGCGAGCACCAGTCGGGCTCGCTCGGATCCGTCGAGCAAACGGTGACCCGGCCGCAGCGCGTCCGCGAGATCCAGGTGCTGCGCGGCGCCTCGGTCGTTCGCTGCCAGAACGAGGGGCGGTGCTAGACCCGTGCGACCACCCCGCGATTGTGGGAAAGGGGCCTCTATGGCAGTTCAGCCTGATCTGACGTCCGGGTCGCCCAGCGGCGGGGTCGAGCGGGTCGAACGTGCCGCCACCCTTCTGCTCGCGACCTCAGCCCTGGCCGCGGCGGCGCTGGTGGGTTGGGGCGGTCTCGCGTTCGACCTCCGGCCGCTGGCCGCTCTGGGCGCGGGCCTGTACCACGCCATCGCCGAGGGCGGCGCAGGTTCTCCGAACCTCGGCGAGATCAGCGCGGCGCACCGCTGGAGCGACCTGGGCCCCATCGCGGGGACGATTGTTAGTGTGCTGTTCTGGTGGCACGCCGTATCGCTGGTGGCCGAGGTCCTGCTCCTGGTCGCCACAAGCCTCGGCTGGCTGTGGAACCGCAGCCTGCGGCCGCTCTGGCTGATTCTCGACGTGCTGAACAGCGCGCCGCTGGCGGCGCCGAAGCGCCTGGTGGTGGCCACCGCGCTGGCCGGGCAGGTCCTGGTGCGCAGCGCGGGACCGAGCCTGGCCGCGCCCCTGCCGACGCCGGTCGCGGAGGTGATCGCCGACGACAGCCCAACGGCACAGACGGGCGTGTCCGTGCCTGAGCAGGACGCCGTGGCAGATGAGTCATGGGTCGCGCTGCGACGCAGCGTGCAGCCGGGCGACACGCTGAGCGGCATGGCCGGCCGCTACTACGGACACCAGGGCCTCTGGACTGTGATCTGGAAGGCGAACGAGGGCGCCATCATGGCCGGGGCGCCGCTCGGCGTGGGGCATCCGGTCCGGCTGACCTCCCCGAACTACCTGTTGCCCGGCTGGGAAGCCCGCATTCCTCTCGTCGCCGGCCACCTCGAGCGGGGAGATGACGGCGCGCTGGTGTACGTCGTACAACGCGGTGAGACCCTGTCGGGCATCGGGCAGCGCCTCGGTGTCGACGTGCAGGACCTGGTCGCGTGGAACGTCGGGGCGGAAGGACCCGAGGGGCGGGTGTTCCAGGATCCCGATCTGATCTGGCCGGGGCTACGCTTGCGCCTTCAGCCCCCGGCGTCTGAGACAGGATCCGCGGAGGACGTCTCGACCCCGTCCGAGGCGACCCCGGTGGCCGAGCCGGCGACCGTTGTCGAGGCGCCAGCGCCCAGGCCGTCCCCGGTTCCAGCGCCCGCGGAGCCAACGATGGTGCCGCTACTACCACCGCTTGTGACACGCGACCCGGCGAATGGGCACACGGCGCCAACTATCAGCACGACGGCGGAGCCTGCCCCGACCGACGCCCCGGGCGTGCCGACGCCGACACGCTCTACAGCCAGCGACACGTCTCTCGGGCAGTGGCCAGTGTTGCTGGCCGCCGGCGGGCTGAGCGCCGCGGCGCTGCTGGCGTTGCGGGCCGGACACGCCCGGCGCCGGCGCACTGAACCTGAGAGCGAGACGGAACTGGATGGGGACGCGTTCACGGTCGCGGCTCCGGCGGCCGTAGCGTCCGCGCGCCGCGGCGGCGCGGCGGATCCCCACGGCGTGGTGCTCGGCGAGCAGGTCGCCGGTGCCCTGCTGCAGCACACGCGACGGGCTGGGCTGAGCGATGTCCGGGTCGTGTCGGTCCGAGTCGGTCGCACAGGCTGTACCGTGGCCTTCGAGACGGCCCTGGAGCAGCGGTCGCGACTCGAGGCGACGCTACGCACCGCATTGCACCTGGCGCGCCGTCTGACCGTCTCCCGGTCGGCCGACCAGGACGTGGTCGTGCAGCTGGATGGTCTCCAGCGCACCGCGCTGGAGCGGGTACCGCTGGAGGAGACGCCTCTGTTGCTGTGTGTCGGGCTACAGCCGGACACCCGGGCGTACCTGGTCGGTTGGGAAGCGGTCGGGCACGTGCTCGTGGCGACGCAGCCCGGGACGACCGACGCGCAGGAGCATCTGGCCGGTCTGGTGGCGACCCTGGCCGGGCAGTGCCCACCGGCTGGGCTGCAACTGTACACGCTCGCACCGCGAGATACCCTCCTCGGGCAGCTGGCGTCGCTGCCGCATCAGTGCGCCGTCCTCGACCCGCGCGACGAGCGGGCGGTGGCGGACATGCTGGCGGGGCTGCGGCAGGAAGTGGAACGCCGGCAGCAGATGGTCGCCTCTTCGACCGAGCCCGAGCTGGTCCTGGTTGTCAGCGAGCTCGCGTCGGTCGTCGCCGACAACGACCTCGGCTACGTGCTCGAGCACGGTCGCGCGCGCCGTGTGCGCGTGCTGGCGGCGACCGCCGACACCCAGGTCGAACGTGGCCCACGCGTCGATGCCTTCGAGACCTGCCTGATCTTCGCGCTGGAGGACGAAGAGGCGTCGACGCGGCTGCTAGGCAAGCCGTGGGCATTGACACTCGCCGAGCCGGGTCGGCTGCTGGCGCGGCTGGGACGGCGGAACGCGGTGGAGATCCTGGGCTTGCGCCTGACCGAGGAGGGTCGGCGAGATCTCCTGGCAAGCGTGGGTGTGAGCGAGGATGCCCCACCCGACAGTGCATCCTCCGACCGTGCTGACGAGCCGTGTGGCTCGATGGGCAGGGAGGATGCCGTCCCCCACGAACGGGCCGGCGACGACACGGAAACAGGCAACGGCGGGTCCGTCGGTGATGCCGACACCGCTGACGCAGCACCAGCCGTGGAGTCGACGCGCAAGGCTGCCGAGTCGAGCGACATGCCATCGTCCGCTACCAATGGCGCGGTGGTCATCGAACCAGTGCCATCGCCCGCGCCTGGTGCTGGCGATGGCACGACCGCCCTGGCGCCACCCGAGCGGATCGCGCGACTGCTGGAGCGTGCTCCGCTGGTGATCGACTGCGCGGACGCGGCCGTCTGGTCCAGTAATGGACGACTCCCGCTTGAGCCAAGCAGACCGCTTGAGCTGCTGTTCTACCTGGCCGCCGCCCCGCTGCTGGAGCAGCGACCGCTTGACCAGTGGCCCGGGGTGGAGATGGATACGCTCCTGCAGGAGGTGTGGGCGCCCGGCGCGCGGGACCCGGACAACCGGGAGAGCGGCCAGACGTGGCTGGTCAAAACGCTGAGCCGCCTGGAGGACGAGGTGCGGCGGGTGAGCGGCCCTGTCGAGTCGGCGGAGCTGGTGCGACGCGCCGGCGCCTCGCGGCTGAACCGGGACGTCGCCCTCTCCGACGTCGAGGCCTTCATGGCGGCCGTCGAGCGCGCGCGAGCTGCTCGCGGCCTCGACCAGATCGCGGCGGCCGAGGAGGCTCTGGCGCTGCGTGTGCGGGACCTGTTGCCGCGCGCTCGCATGGAGCGTCGGGGCGTGGGCAACAGACGGATCGAGCTTTATCGCTGGCTGGCGGAGCCGCACTGGGAACGGGCCGCGCGCCGTCTCGAGGCGCTCGGCCGTGAAGCAGCCGGTCTTGTCGCGCGGGCGTACCGGGACGCGGGCCGTCACGAGGAAGCGCTCGCCATCTACGCGAGCCTTTTGGGCGAGGACCCGCTCGATCCCCGCGCCCAGGAAGGCCTCCTGGCCGCGGCCGCGGGGACGGGGGACGCGGCGCGGCTGCACGACGCCTGGGAGCAGGTCTGTGTCTGCCTGGGCGGCGACGACGACCCCGAGGTCCGCTCTCACTATGAACAGCTGGTGCGCGGCATGGAGCGCCGACCGGTGTCCGGTACGAGGTCCGGCAATGGCGTGGCGGCGGTCGCGCGCTGAGCGCGTGTGGGTAGTTGCGCGGGGCTCGGCGAGCGGCGAGCGCAGCAGACAGCAGCAGGCGCGGCGTCGAGAAGCAGTCATGGCGCTGCTGTCGGAAGTCGGTGCTGAGCAGCGTGGCGGTTTTCGGGACAGATCGACGCACGGGAGCACCTGAGCATCATGCGAGCGAAGCGGGAGATGGGTATGCGCATGGAGGCGAGCGGAGCGGTTTCGGACGGCACGGCGCGTGCTCGTCCACTGCTGGACGCCATCAACCTGCGCTTGTTGGAGGCGCTGCTGGACAATCCGCGGCTGACGACTGCCGAGCTGGCGCGACGCGTCGACCTGTCGGCGCCAGCGGTAGCGGATCGGCTGCAGCGGCTGGAGAGCGCCGGCGTGGTGGCCGGGTATCGACTGGACCTGGATCCGGCGGCGCTCGGGCTGCCCCTCGCGGCTTACGTCCGCATTCGGCCGGGTCCGGGTCAGCTTCGACCCATCATCCAGCTCGCCGAGCGGACCCGGGAGGTGGTGGAGTGCCATCGGGTGACGGGCGAGGAGAGCCTGCTGCTGAAGGTGCAGGTCGCCGATCTGGACGAACTGACGGAGGTCGTAGACCAGTTCTTCGCCCTGGGCCAGATCACCACCTCGATCGTGCAGGGCTCACCTGTCCCCCCTCGGAGACTCCGACTTCCGCACGATCCGGCTAGATAGCGGAGACTCGGCCAGACGGGCTGCTTGATCGGAAGAGGCTACACCTGGCCAACGGCATTCACCACAACTGGGGACCTACAATCCCCCGACCTCGCGCTAAAGGAGGTGGTCCACATGCGACGCGCCAACAAATGCTATGCCCTCGGGCTTCCGGTTCCCTCGAAACTCCCTCGGCGGGACGGATGGTCAAGCGCTCGATCCGGGCGGCGTCGAGTCGGTCGAAGTAGTCGGCGCCCAGGTCAGCGTAGGGTTGGCCGGTCCGCAGCACGTGGTAGATCACGACCAGCAAGCTATGCGCCACCGCGATCACCGCCTTGTTCCGGCCACGGCGCCGAGCCACGCGGTGGAACTGGGCCGCAAAGTACGTCTGCTTCCTTTTGACGGCGGCCCAGGCGACCTCGCCCATGATCGCCCGCAGCCAGACATTGCCCCGATTCACGGGGCCGTTGAGGCGCTTGCCCGCACTTTGCTTGTTACTGGGGCACAGCCCCGCCCACGAGACCAGGTGGCCCGCCGTGGGCCAGCGCCGCATGTCCACGCCGATCTCGGCCAGGATGGCGGCCGCGGCCACCGCCCTGATGCCGGGGATGGTCTGCAGCAGCACCAACGCGTCCTCGAAAGGCGGCAGGCACTGCTCGATCTCGGCCTGCACCTGGGCGATCGCCTGCTCCAGGAACTCGATGTGCGCCAGCAGCTGCCCGATCAGCACCAGGTGGTGCGGCTGCACACGGCCAGCCAGGGCTTGGCGCAGGGCCGGCAGCTTGGCCCGGAGGGCGCCACGCGCCAGGTCTGCCAGTGCCTCGGGGTCCTGCTCCCCGCCCAGCAGCGCCGCCAGCATCGCCCGACTACTCACCCCCAGCAGATCGCTGGCGACGGCCGCCAGCTTGAGATTGGCGCCGTCGAGCGTCTTGTGCAGTCGGTTGACCTCGTCGGAGCGCTCCTGAACCAGCGTCTTGCGGTAGCGCGTCAGCTCCCGGATAGCGCGGATGGGCGCCGGCGGGATGAAGCTGGCCCGCAGCAGCCCGTGGCGCAGCAGGTCCGCCAGCCACTCGCTGTCGCGCACATCGGTCTTGCGGCCGGGGACCGCCCGCATGTGCTGGGGGTTGACCAGCAACAGCGTGCGCCCGTCGTCCTCCAGGATGTTGAAGACGGGCCGCCAGAAGACCCCGGTCGACTCAAGGGCCACGTGGGTGATCGCTAAGCTGCTGAGCCAGTCCGCCAGCGCCAGCAGATCGGCGGTCATCGTCTTGAACGTGCGCACCTGGCGCTCGACTACCCCATCGGGCTGCGTGATCAGGACGCAGGCCACCACCGTCCGCTTGTGGACGTCCAACCCACAACACCGCTCATGCACCACCTGCATCGGCGCATCCTCCCCTCGGGTGCGGCCACGGCGGAGCGCGAAGAGACCACAACTTTCCCTCGCGTGCTCGTCCCCAGCGGGACGGCGACACTCATAACCGCTGGACGCGCTCCCAGGCAGCTTCCAATACGGGCTCTCGGCACCAAACGGAAACACCCTGCTACCGCAGCCACAACCTCAGCCTACTGCGCCGTTTCATCCCCATCGCCGTCCGCCAGGACATCAAGCTTCCGATGACCGCTGAGGAGACCTCCGCGTCGATCCAACTGTTCCTTTCCTGTCCGGTCTACGGCTCTGTGAACGCTTCTATCATGACGCCGTAGCCCCGATCCTCGAACGCCACTTTCCGCGCCTGCGCTACGGCGCCGGCCGACTTGGCACCGGTTCCGAGGTACTCGGCTTCGACACGCCTCGCTCGATGGACCATGATTGGGGTCCGCAGGCCGAGCTGTATCTCCGCGACGCCGACTTTTCGGATGACCTGGCCGCCGACATCCGGCGTGTCATGGCCGATGAGCTCCCCTTCGAGATCGCCGGCTATCCCACACACTTCGCGACACCGGAAGTTCATGGCGGGTTTCTGACCGCCACCAACCAGCGCCCAATCAGCCACAAAGTCCACGTGTCCAGCACGCGGCGCTTCTTCGGCCGCTATCTGGGGTTGATCCACTGGACGCGGCGGGGCTCTCGGCCGCGGCCTGGCTCGCGATTCCAGAACAGCATCTGCGGACAGTGACCGTCGGCGGCGTCTTCCGGGATGACCTGAGTGAACTCGCGCGCGCTCGTGCGGTCCTGCGGTGGTACCCGCACGACGTCTGGCTGTACCTGCTGGCGGCCGAGTGGCGCCGCATCGAACAGGAGGAGCCGGTGATGGC
>JAABUQ010003052.1_pt1 | contig 31563 bp, 19 predicted proteins | sample 5560001 | NCBI WGS metagenome assembly JAABUQ01 (sample SAMN10711888, study PRJNA513371) | rock metagenome | isolation source: Antarctica rocks | place: Antarctica: Victoria Land, Finger Mt nord | collected 2015-12-18 | reverse complement strand
AATGAACCTTACAACAGTAGTTCGGCAGAAATCATCAATATCTATCTTAGTAGCGGGACGCCTTCTAGCCGGATTAGCGTCCACGATAACTACATTCAGGGGTCTTATACGCTAGATCCAGCTAATAATCCTTCCTTGTCCGGTGGCGGGGGCATCCTAACTGACGGTGATACGAGCCAAGCCTCAGAGGCGACAGCGTTTGTCGAGGCAGACAATAACCAAATCGTGAGTACAACTAACGTAGGCATCGCCATCCACTCGGGTCACGACAATGAGTATTACAACAACCGCATCATCTCCAGTGGTCTTCTACCAAATGGCAATCGGATCGCTGGTGAGAATGTAGGGCTCAGTGTTTGGGACGAATATTCCCGAGGAGTGTATAACAACTCTGCACACGACAACACAATTGGCTGGATGGGACCAAATGGAGCGCGTAACGACTCGTGGCTGCCGGATTGTGCAAGTGGCAAGTGCACGAACAACACTGCAATGCCCGATCCGATCACGTTAGACACCGAAAAGGCCGAGTATCAAACCTGGCTAAATAAGGTTTCCAGTAATAATGTCACGGTTGGTCCCAACTTCTGATCTGCTTATCCACAGTTTTTGCAGTGCTTCCAAGCAAAAACTCCAAAAGTCATTATCTATGGTGAAAAAACGGCGTTATTCGGAAGGGATTCATATTACCACAAAAAGTTCTTGACGTCCGCGAGGGCTACTCCTAGCTTGCGGATTGCAAGCCACTTGGGCATCAAGATCGTCAAGCCCGATACAGGACGAAATCGCGGCAGGTTTTACCAAAACGATGACAAGTTAGGACGTCGCCTACCTAAGAAGCTACAGAGTGTTCGTCGTTGCCGAACCGCAGTTGCCCGGATGCCAAGCTCGCAAGGGATGTTCCTTTGCGAGTCGCTTTCTTTAGAGATAACAGTAATCATACTGACAGTCTCATCCGCTCGAAAGTAACCATGTTGAAATCCGACTATGCTGGCGTTGTTGAGTACATTTCGGTACTCAGGATTCTCCATTGCCAAAGCGGGAACCAGGGAACTGTTATCTATAGTTTTCTGACGCTTAGGTATTTTTTCTTGCAGGAAATCGTATAATCTCTACAGTTTCACCTTTATATTAAATTTTTTTATACCAGTTTAGAACCAGTTCTCATCATTCAAAAAGTAGTCAAGCAATAGTCAGAGGCAATGTTATATGGGTAGTGTAGAGACCTTTAATACTATGCCGCTGATGAGATGAGAGGATTAGGACTTTAAAACCCGCGACTGGCCTGCGGGATTTGCTAGTAGGCGGCAACACAATATTTGAAAGATAACTAGCTTGTTCGTATGCAGGAATTGCAAATTTCCTTTCCTGCCGCAAAATCATGAAAGTTTTACCTTGCTTTTTTATTCTCGTAGTTTCACCAGGTAAAGCCTAAACTAGTTTGGATTTCTAGTGATATTTCGCAAACTGCTTAGAGTTTTTACCCTACTTTTCTTGGAGATTCGCTTAGTTAAATTTACTTAGCTAAATTAGTAGGAAAGTTCAATCTGGGCTTAAATTTCAGTAAAATTTCTCTTGAGCATATCTCAGGGGTAGCTTAACTTTGTTTTATAGCTTAGTTTTGTAACTTGGTTTTTCAAACTACCTTGAGGCATTTACTTTTCCCAAAAAACTCATTTCTGGGTTGAAGTATTTAAGCTCTATAAGTTAGTTTTTGGAAAGCTTTAGCTTTCCATCAAAGTCGAGTGCTAAGTGAGTCGGAATTCAATACGATTCGTTAGAGTAGCATAGTTGATATGTTCTCAATAAGTTTATAAGTGCCAACGAAGAAACAAGGCTTCTAGTAGCATCTCAAAAACTTCAATCCATCACTTAAAAGCTATCTCAAAATTCTGTGCAACAGGCCGAGAAGCCTGTTGCTAGTATGGGCGAGACGCCCATCTTACAAATCAGTAAGCAACTTTGAGATACTTACTTAGTGAACCGTATTGAGTTGAAAACTATCAACGCATCCTACAGTTCTCAGTTCAACAACCTTCAAAATTACATCTCAAGCAATGCTTCCAATCCTTTTTTTACTCCATCAGCACACTCCGTGTGCAACCTTAGTTTGTCCTCCGTCTTTATCTTCAGACGCTTTTTTAGTAAGTCAGGCTGCAAATCCTGTATACCAATCACCAATCACCATCACTAAAGGCGGCACCTATAGCGGCAACTGGCAGAGCCTCGATCCCAATGTACCTGCGGTAACAATCACCACTTCTGATCCTGTAGTTATCAAAAACTCAAGAGTGCGTGGGCGTAGCGATTTGATTCGGGCATCTAATGGCAACGCCAACTTAACTATAAACAATACCTACGGCTACGGCCTCAATCCTAACGTTGCTGGGCAATCAGCAGGTCGATTTCTATCGGCTTGGCAACCGACCAGCATTGTTGTCACGAATTGCTACATAGAAAGCGTAGGCGGCATTTATCTGGATAGCCACTGGTGGACAACCCAGAACGTCCAGATTCGCTACAATCGAGCCCACAACATTGATGGTCGTGCAAGCGATGGCAACGGCGGTTACGGTACCGGCTATACTTGGCTACAGTTTGCACAACTGAATAATGTGCAGAATGTACCCGGTATTGATATCAGCTGGAACGAGGTGATCAACGATCCTTATAACAGTCGTTCAGAGGACAATATCAATATTTACGAAAGTAGCGGGACATCCTCTAGCCCGATTCGAATTCACGATAACTACATTCAGGGCGCTTATCCGGCAAATCCTGCTCAAGATTCATACTCTGGAGGTGGCATTCTGCTAGGTGATGGTGATGCGTCCACTGTCTCGGGTGCCGCAGGCTTTGTTCGGGCATACAACAACCAAATTGTTGGTACAAGCAATTATGGCATCGCTGTCGTAGCAGGCCATGACAATCAGTTTTACAACAACCGCATCATTTCTAGTGGTCTCTTACCAGATGGCACTCATATCGCCAGTGCGAATGTAGGGGCATTTGTTTGGGACGAATATAGCAACATATCCAAAGGGACGTTTTTCAAGAACTGGGCACACGACAACACGATTGGCTGGATAAAAGCAGATGGAGCGCGTAACGATACGTGGTTCCAGGATTGTACAAGTGGCAAGTGCACGAACAACGCTTCTTTGCCAGATCCGATCAATTTAGACACCGAAAAGGCCGAGTATCAAATTTGGCTGCATAAGGTTTCCAGTCACAATGTTAAAATTGGTCCTAACTTCTAATCCACTTGACTTAACTTTATCCATTTAAGCGGCGATTCGGAGGGGTTGAGTTAGCTCTAGTGTCGCTGTTGTATTGCTACTGCTATTCGAGGTAGGAGTCCGGGGAGTTTGGCTAATGCCAAGACATTGTGCCTGGGCATCCTACTTTTTTTTGTGGTTTGACGCTACCCCACCCCAGCCCACTTTTTTGCATCGCACCCCTACTAGCGTGTATAGTTCATCGGCGCAGCCCGACAACAGAACTTTTATGCCCAACTGCTCTCAACCCATTGAAAAACGAGATCAAAAGCAATCTTACATAGGGTAGCAACCAATAAAATGGCCAGAACAGACCTGCATGCCGTCGCGCAAATACTTTCCACTCTCCAATTGGTAAACCCTTTGGTTGTAGAACCTTTTGCAATCGCTCACGCGGAGTCAGATTCAGATCTTCCCAGCAGTTTCCGCGTGGAGAGTTGAGCGAACATGCTCCGATGTATCCTGGAGCTAGCCAAACTGAGCCTCCTCGCTGTCGCACTCGTAAACCATAGTCCAAGTCTCCTGTGCTGTGTGTGAAGGCGGGGTCTAGGTTGCCCACCAATTGAGCCACCTCTCGCGGGATAAGAACACAGTTCCCATTCATGGTGTAGCAAGGCTTAGCCTCTTCAGATGGTTCCACTAAGCTAAATTTTAAGGGATGCCACCAGCTACTCCACATCATTCCTGAGTATGTGAGCGCACCCGTCTGGGGATCGCAAGTAGACCCGACTACTATAGAGCGAATATTACTTTGCTTAACCAAAGAGTAGAATGTAGCAAGCAAAGTCCCTAAAGCTTTAGGGTAAAGCAACGTGTCGTCGTTTAGCCAGAGGTAGTAGTCATGGTCAGACTTGAGGGCTTCAGCAAAAGCCAGCCGCATTCCCCCATTCCAAAACAGGTTGCCATCCCCTTGCAGCAGTTTGGTGTCAGGGTAAGTAGCTAGTATTGCTTCTGCCGTACCGTCAGTACTCCCATCGTCCACCAAATATACCTGTACGTCAACTTCTAGTGGAAGTTCCTGCTTATACACTGCCTCCAAGCTCGCTAGCGTTTTTTCCTTTCGATTATGGCAAGTCATCAGTACGGCTATAAGAGCGGCTTTCATAGGTTTTCCTATCATCTTTCCCGACAATTTTTCATTGACGATTTATTGCCTCATGCTTAATTTGTTTTGAGGTATATAAAAAAGTGGCAATTGGATATCACCATAAATAGCATAATACTTATTCATACTTCATCCGCCAACCTTCAGAATGTTTTAAAAATAAATCGAGATTGCTTTCCTTAACGCAATCATATAATACCTTTAGGGAAACTGTTAGCGCAATTCCCTCGTTCATTGGGTAATTCCTAAAAAGTTGACTATTGGAACATCGAGGCTTCTTATTACATAGCGCTTCACTGGCCTTGGGATTGAGTTAAAGCTTTTTTGTCTGTGTATGCCTGCGTGTAAGATAGGGCGAATCCAAGAACGATACTTTGTTCAAAGCCAGGAGGGTACGTAATGTAAAAAATGAGTTGCATAACGACAAAAAACCAAAGAAAGCGCTTTTCAAGCCAGATCTGTATATTGCCATGTTCATGCGTCTTAGATAAAATAAGTATATACGCAAAAACTAAAGTGGCTAAACCAATCACACCAGCCCGAAGAAACGTTAGAACATAGTAGTTGTGTGGTCCAACCTCAACAGGCTCAACAACGTTTCGATTAATCACAAAACGCCTAAAGCCGGAACCAAAAGGTTTGCCTAAAAGATATTCCGGTATAGTGTTGACATTAGCTAACAAAGCTTGCCAGCCCTGAATTCTCCAGCTAAAGGTGCTATTTGTATCATTTGCAGATACAGAGCTAGATGACTCTGCTAGAGAACTCTCTAGCTTGCTTGTTGTTTCCCCGAAGAAACTTGAGCCTATTAAACTAGCAACAAGAAAAAGGCTTAACAAACCTAATGACAATGAAACTAAGCGAATTCGTGACTTCGGTTCGCGCAGGTATACTAATGCAACCAAGACAATTGTTATTGTCCAGTTTGTTCTGTGTTGCAAGAGCAAAATAGCAAAAACAAAGGCAGATAACAATCCCCACTGCCAACGTTGTAGTAGTTGTAGCACTCCCAAAATCAGTAATATACTAAAAGCCTCAGCTAAAAAGAAAGTATCCCCTGCATTGAGAACGCGAAATGCTGAGACGCCAACAATCGTGGCCCAGTTAGACATTCCTAAGCCGTCAGTTATCCAGCGAACAATTGCAATAATTAGTAGGATGGTGGCTGTACCTACCCATAATTTAGGCCATTTAGTATGTGAAATACTTTGGTAACTGAATGATGTAAAGTAAAGTGTACCCGACCAAAGATAAAAAAATTCCCGGAACTCTACACCCGCAGTGAACAAGCCGTTAATTAAAATACCTCTCAAAAAAGAGGCAAAGAGCAATACTCCAAAAACTAACCAGCAGGAATTTAATAGAGTAAGCCTAACTTGCTGCAAAATAAAGCGAGTTAGACCAACTATAAAAAGAAGAGAGAAGATAATGTCTGGCGGGAATAAGTTTGTTCCAAGCCTAATGCTAGGTAGCTCTATGACAAGAGTTTGCCAGAGAAATATTAGAAGTACAAGCTTCGCTCCCAAACCAGGAAACCGATAAAGTAAACTAAATAACGCAATGAGAGCAAGACTCACTATGGCTCCGACAGACACCAGAATTAGTAAGTTTATAGTATTATCCTCCTTTAGTTCTCGACCTTTCTAATTTCAGAGCCTTTACTTTATATTTAAGGCTTATCTAATATCTCTATCTATGAACTAGGCAATCCTTAAAAACTAAAGCATTGATAAGTATACCGACTTTGTCTTCTCCGCACAAACTTCCCATGAGAATTGCTTCACTCTTTCCAACCCTAGACTGACCAGTTCCTCTCTTCTCTCGCGAAACATCACAATTTTCTCCAATGCAGCAGCTATACTCTCAGGCTGATAAGGGTCAAAAAACTCAGCTGCGTTGCCAGCCACTTCAGGTATAGAGCTAGTGTTACTGCAAGCAACAGGACAATTAAAAGACATCGCCTCTAATATTGGCATACCGAATCCTTCATACAGCGAAGGATAGACAAAAACCGAGGCATTTCGATAGAAGCTTACCAAAACCGAATCGTCGCCGGAAACCTGTAGAACCTTATCTGCAGGTAATCCAAGCGCATTAATTGAGTCTAATTCTTCGTGGGAAAATTGCTTCCCTCCAAAAAACACTAGCCTAAAGTTATTCCTAAGCAGTTTTGAACTAGCATATGCTTGCAAGAGATTCTGAGAGTTCTTATATCCTTCTCTAAATCCAACGTAGAGGATGTATGGATGAGATATTTTAGGTATATTGCCCTGAACGCTTTTGCCAAAATTAAAAGAGTAGCCATGGTAAACAACTGTTACTTTTTTGGGAGGAACATTCCAGATTTCTATCAGGTCTTTTTTTGTACTCTCAGAAACACATATTATATGATCAGCTCGTTTTACAGATACATTCTTTCGCTCAGAGTATCTATCTTTTATGCTAAATAACTGACCAAACTTTTCATGAATCATATCATGAACTGTAGTTACAACCCTGGTATTTTTAGGTGCTAGCTTTTGAAACAGGTAATTAGTTTCATGAACAATATCAGGAGGTTGGCTGTTTAGCCAGAGCTTGGATACCTCAGCGTTAAGGTTGCTGATAATTTTCATACCCTTTGGAAGCGCAGGCACTGACAAGCCTACTACTAAATTCAACGAGCTGCAATTCTTCAAATACTCATTTACATGGGCTAGTGCCAAGATCTTGACATCAAAAACATCACTCTTAGAAGAGATGTGAGTAGCAAGCTCATATATGTATCGTGAAACTCCACCATATCTTTGCATAAATGCTTGATAATCGTATACGAGTTTATGCATATCTTATTAAATAATTTATAACTTCTGCTCAGTAGCATTAAGCAAGTTTTCATCTGTGGGAAGCAGCATTTTCACGGCTTTTAGAAACCTCATATAGAAATGAAAGCAGTCGGTTAGCTACTATACTTGACTCAAAATTGCTAGAGAACCGTAGTTGCGCTGCTTTTGCCATTCTGTTAATTGTTTCTGTATCTTCCATTAGTGCAATAAGCTTCTCAGCTGCTGCGGTAGGGTTGTCGAGCGACCAATATAAACCCTCAACGCCATCTGAGAAAATTTCAGGAATACCTCCAACTGGCGCTGCAAGAACTGGCAAACCACAGGCAAGCGCTTCTATAATCACAGTGGGTGAATTCTCCATTAGGGCACTATGAACATACACAGAGTGGCTATACAAAAATTGGGCAGCATTTTTTTGAAAGCCCAAGAACTTTACTTGCTCCTCAACACCTAGAGATTTTGCCAGTTCTTCCAATTTACCTCTAATTTCACCATCACCAATAAATGTGAGTGAATAAAGTCTGCCAAGCTTTTTAGCTTCTGATAGAACACATAGTATATAACTCTGATTTTTTCTATGCTCTAGGTGCCCAATGTTTATTAGATTTCTTTTAATATCTATTGAGTCTAACTGTATTGGCTTAGTAATGAAGGATGACAAAACATCTGATTTTACCTTGGCAACCCCAGGAATCCTACTTTCAAGAGTTTCTTTCATGAATTTAGAGACATATATAATGCCATCAACTAAGGGGATTGTTTCATTTTCAAGCTTTTCAATTGTTTGATAAACCCAGCCTCCTTTTTTAATCAGTCTTTTCCCAACACACTCATCAGCTTGTGAGACATTAAAGTGAGTCACCATAATTACTTTTTGCTTGGAAGAATGTCTCGCGTCTAGTGCTGCTTTTACAGAGATCGGGCACTGGGCGTAAAGTACTACAGAACTATCATTTTGAATTTGAGCAGCTAAAGCCTGCTTAAGCAAAGTATACTCCCAGTATCGACCCAACCAAACGCCGAGCTCTCTGTTAAATTTATCTATAATTCTGGTAATTTTAAATACAGATTTAACCAGCCACCAATAAGAACAGTAAGGATTAATAACGACAACTTCAATATTTCTATCCAAAAGATATTGTTTAAACGTCCTAAAATGTGTCTGAACACCGGTAGCCCCATGTTCGAGCATTACTGTTGCGATGATTATCTTTTCAGTCATTTTATTCCTCCTAGTATTAATATAATAATACCAGTCGTAGCAGTAGAAAATGTGTTTTAAATTTTAGTATTAATATTCTTTAGCTTGGGTAGTTCGCATAAGCAAATTTTTAATAGCTTTAGGAAACTTGTCTGAAAAACGATCCACTAACCAAGCCATCTCAGTTGTCACTACCAATTTCGGAAAGAGCAGAGTGAGCCCTATGGCTCCTACGCCTCCAGTCAAAGCCTCCTCCGCTAAACGCAAAATCGCAGGAGTCTTGAACATTAGCAGTACATTTTCAGCCCCCCAAATCAAACCAGTTATCCAAAGCCCCATGAATATAGCACCACGAACTGAATGTATTACATTAGACCAAGAAGCACCAATCAGTTTTAATACTTGTGTTGTCATGAGGATGAACCTCACAATAGCCACTAAAAATACTCCCCACGCTACCATAACTACAGATACTTTTGATGCCGCTAGCAATACCAGAATGAAAATTACAGCAGCTATTGATTGAGCAAGCAGTTCCCACCCAACCTTCCCTCTACCCCAAAGCAACGGTCCAGCTAAAGCCATAACTGCATGGAACGGTACGGCTAGGGCTAGTGGAACCATAAGTGGTACTGCACTTAGCCAACGTTCGCCGTAGAGCCCCTGAATGATAGTATGGGGCACGATAGCTGCACTACAAAACACTGGCAGCATAATTAGGGCAACAACAGCTACTGACCCCAAATAAACTCGCTTTAGTGTAGCAGTGTCATCCTGAACCCTGGAATACGCAGGGAACAACACACTCTCAAGTACAGACATAAAGCTGTTCATAGGATAGGTCATAAGCGTATACGCCCGGTTGTATAGTCCGAGGTTCACTACGCCGAAAAACCTACCCACAAACACGTTGTCCATGTTGCTAATAGACCAGTTGAATATATTTATAAGTGTGACTTTCAATCCAAAGCTCAAGAAGCCAGAAGCACTATATTTCAACAATGGCTTGATAGAGTGCCGTACTTGAAGATAGGTGACGATCGTGTACAGCAAGCTCTGGCTAATCTGTGCAATCACCAGGCTCCAAACTCCCAAACCCCAAAAAGCAAGGGGAATACCCAGTAGCAAATAGGAAACAACGTAGGTTAGCACTTGAGCCAGCTGGATGTTTTTGAAATTGAGGTTTCGCTTTAATAGACTGCCCGCTGTCTGACCCAAGGCTTGGATTACAAACATGGAGGAAAGTACCCGCAGCACTGGTACAACTTCCCGCTGCTTAAATACCTGTCCAATTAAGTCTGCTGAACTAACAATGAATAAAGTCAATCCCAAGCCGATTAAGACTTGTACTGTAAACACGTAGCGCACTTCACTTTCGGAAATTGTTTGGCGCTGCACCAGTGCTGCCCCAAAACCAAAGTCGGAAAATAGATTACCTAAACCAATCACCAACCAAGCGATCGCCACTAGACCAAAAGGTTCTGGCCCCAAGATACGGGCCAACACAATACCGATTAAAATTTGTGATAAGCCTCGGGCTAAAGCACCTGTATAATTCCACTTCAGACCTACAAATACCTTCTCTGCTAAGCTTTTGCTCTCTTCACTCATATAGCATATAGCGTCTGCTCAGTAGGGAGCGGTATATTTTTATCTATTAGATGTAACCTCTTCACGGACTGTATGCTCTTCCTCCATAGAATATGCCTTAGCATAGTAAAAATCGCTTTCCAAGTTTGCGCCGTTAACTACTAGACCCAGAACGTTTTGACCGGAGCGTTCCAACAAATCTTTCGCAACGTCAGCACTGTTAGAATCTAGCACTCCTGGCCGTGCCACCAACAACACACCATCAGTCATTTTGCTCAAAACAAGAGCGTCAGCCGCCACTACCAGGGGAGGCGCATCAATAATCACAAAATCATAATGTTCCGAAAAATACTCAATTAATGAAGCCATCCGCTTGGAGTCAAGCAGTGCCAGTGGATTGGGAGGAATTACTCCGGCGGTCAAAACATCTAGGTTAGCCATGCCTCGATTCACGATAGTCTCAAATTCAGCCTGACCAACAATCACATCGCTCAGACCTGCTGTATTGGTCAGTTCCCATATATGGTGTTGCATCGGATGCCGCATATCCGCATCTACTAGCAAGACCCTACGCTCCAGTTGAGCTATGGTTGCGGCTAAATTTGCAGAAACTTTAGACTTACCCTCTTTGGGAACAGAACTCGTTACTACTATGACTTGCAGCGCTTTATCTGAACTGAGAAACTTCAGATTAGCCTGAAGCATTCGATATGCTTCGCAAACTGGCGAACGAGGGGTGTCTCTGACGGGTAGTTCTGGAACGGTCGATTCTGTATCCTTACTGCGAGGAGTAGCTTTCTTTTTCAAGGTAGGAATGGCGCCGATCAAGGTGTACCCAAACAGCTCTTTTGCCTCTTTGAGGTTTTTGATAGATGTGTCTCTGACTTCCAGAACGAAAACAGTGGCTACAGCAAGCAAAACACCTAGCATCCCTCCCACGATTAAGATGATGGCCGACTTTATAGGCGAGGCCTGCTCCGGAATCGAGGCCGGCTCGATAATCCTGGCGTTACCCAGGTTTTGGTTTTCTGCCACCCGTACTTCTTGGAGCTTTTTCAATAGAAGTTCATAAGTAGATTGGGCGGCATCCAGCTGTCTTTGTAGCTCCCGCTGGTCTTCTTCCAATCTTGGTAAAATTTTCACTCTTTGCTTGTAAGTGGCTTGGGCATTAGTTAGCTTCGCAAGCCGACTTGCCAGACCTGAGCGTTCCACCTCTGATTTGGCAAATTCTTCGATCAGTCTTTGCTTACTCTCTCCTATTTGCAAATTTCCATTAGGTAGTTGCTCCACAGAGCCCAAGGTTTGCCTTACCCGCTTTTTTAGTAAGGTTTTTAGAGTGGCTTCTTGAAGCTTCAGGTTAACTATTGTGGGATATGTTTCGCGAAAGCGGGTCCGCTGAACTGCCAACTGATCTTCTAGTTGTTGGATTTCTGCCAGCACCTTCTGCACCCCAGCAGACTGATTGAGGGAATTCGTGCCCATGGCTTGACTTGGACTTAGACCCACTTGTTCTTGGAGATTCCTAGACCGGGCAGTCGCGTCCGCTAGTGACGCTTGAGTCTCAACAATTTTGCTATCTAGGTCTTGAATAGCCGTTACTTGCGATTTTGCCTCCCCGTCCAGGGAGATAGTGTGGTTCTTTTCCTTAAATTTGCGCAGAGCCACTTCTGCTCGATGAACCGTGGACTCGGTTTCAGGTAACTGGTTGGCAATAAAAGTAACAGCCGCGACAGCCTCAGATCTATTGGTTAGTACGTTACTTTCTATATAAACATGCATCAGCGTATTGACCACTGCCGCAGCTTCACTGGGGTTGGTGCTTTGGAATGAAACCTGCAACACATCTGTTTCTTGAAGCTCTTTTACCTTAACTCGTGACGCGAGAGCTTGAGGTTTAAGCGGTTTACCCTTTGCGTCTTTTAGGTTGAGTTCAGCTATCGTCTTCTGTGCTACGGGTACGGAACTAATTACCTCTGACTCTGTCTTTAAAGGATCACTTTTTTCTACACTTACACCGCTCAATTGCCCTAGTTGTTCTCCCAAACCTGTTAAAGCAGAAGTCTGGTTCACTTTCTTAAGCAAAAGCTTTCCGGTTGCGCTATATGTTGGTTTCTGCGAAGAGGCATGCACGGCTGCTAACACAACAACACAGCTGAATACGACCGCAGCAGGTAGCCAACGACGTTTTATGCTTAACCAGGTCTTTTGTAAATCAAAGTTTTTAGCTTCTGAAGATTCCATAGAAAGCTAGGGAAATAAATAAAAGTATTTAGAACAGTACCAACATCATACATACTTTAGCATATGCCAAATATTCTGAGGCGAATCATCTTAAAGATTGATTATAGTTTTCGTTACATCCTTGCTAGCACCAGCTGAGCTAATAAGCTCCCTTTCTTTTAAAAATCACAATGAGGGTTTGAAATAAAATTTGCAAGTCTAACGCAAGTGACCAGCTTTCCATGTATGCCAAGTCTAGGCTTACTACTTTCTCAAAGTCGATAATGTCTGATCTGCCAGAAACTTGCCAAAGGCCTGTTATACCAGGCAAAACTTCATGGCGAACAAAGTGGCGCTCAGAAAAGTTATTTACGTCTCTCAAAGGAAAAGGGCGAGGACCCACTAAACTCATTTCTCCACAAAGTACATTAATCATTTGCGGTAACTCGTCCAAACTATAACGACGTAAGAATTTACCAACGCGAGTAATTCGAGGGTCGTTTTTCATCTTAAATAGGACACCATCTTTCATTTCATTACTTGCTTCTAATTCCTTTTGTAGCTGGTCTGCGTTAACAACCATAGTTCGGAATTTCCATACTTTAAATGGTCTTCCATGTAGACCAATACGAGTTTGTCTGTAAAAAACTGAACCCGGAGAATCTAGTTTCACTAGCAAGGCAATACATATATAGAGTGGCATTGTTATTAATATAAATAAAGCAGCAGAGCAAAAATCAAAGCACCGCTTTACTAAAAAATCACTACCTGTGATTAGCGGTGGAGAAAATTGTATTGAGGGTAATCCACCCACCATCATTAGCTCTGCTTTTTGACCAAATGTCTCTAAACCTATAGGCAGTAACTGCATTGTGATGCCTGCATTTCGCAACCTCCAGTAAAGAAACATACGACTCTCGATAAAATCGGAATAGCAGATAAAAACTATCGCTACACCCAGAGTGCAAATATTTTCTAATATGGCGTCAAAGCTTTTTCTATCTACTGCTAATGAATTAACATCTGTCCAACCTACGAGGTTATAACAATTTTCCTTCTTTAGTAATTCTACGGCTTTTTCTTTATCTTCCGGTCGACAGATAAGGAATGTCTTACTACAGGCAGCACCTTGTTGACGGAAATGCTTAAGACCAATATTCAAACTAAATCTACCAATACAACTAAGAAATATGCTTAAGAGCCAAGACAATATAAAAGTTGAGCGTGAAACAAAATCACCTGGTTTATAGAAAAATGCGATAACTAATAACAATAGATAGGCAAACGTCAGGTTCTTAATCAGGCTGAAATACTTGCGCCGTCTTTCTCCAGAGCCATAAAGTCCTCCTGCAGCAATCAAGCAAATTTCAATTGCAACAATGGGTACTGTTGCAAATCGATTATGCCTCATGCTCCAAGGAGAATCTAAATCTGTACCATACGTTTCTGCTACTTGCCAAGCTAGAGACAAAAGAGTTGCATCTAGCAAAATTAGTGTAATTACTCGTAGCCACTCTGTACCAACTCTCTTGTGCAGTCGTGTAAATACAGATGCGCGCAAGTCTAGCTTAGATTTGCTCGTTATATCATCAGTAGTCATACTCTGCATCTCCACGCTTTAGGATCAGAAAAATCCCTAATCTACAGTTATTCAGCTCAAGTACAAGAACACCAATACTACGACAATGCTTTCACTAAACCCTAAGTTTTTCAATTTGCAATAGCATTAACTAAAAACCTTTACCTAGCCTCACATAACAACAGTCGACCTACAACCTTGGAGATTCCAAATTTATGCCAAGTCTAAACAGTATCACGAAATATATATTTGTCTTTGATAAAACTTTACCTATCCATCACAGCTTTGACAATCGATAGAAGTCAGGAAAAAATCATAATAAAGTAATTCAAAAGTCATAAGTAGAATTTTGCTCATTATTAAGCCAGGAATCATAATCAGAAACTAGAAATTATCCTAAACTGTTGCTATTTTAACAGAGATAGAAATTCCCAATAGATAAATAACAGAGCCTGTTTAAGGTTGGGTCGTACATGCAGTCTTGGTTGATACTATGGTGTTTAATGCTCAAAATGTGAGTAATATCAGATCACAAGAAGTCATAAAAAAATCATAAAGGGAATTATAAAGCTTTTGGCTCTCAAAGCTTTGCTCACTTCTAATTTATAATTAGGCAACGAAAAATTATTTTAAACTGCTGCTATACTTGTTGAACTTACAGAATTGTAGTAACTTAAACTGAACTATATATAAAGATATAAAGTGACACTAAGTGGAATAAGCGTTTCTATACGGCAAATTTCCTTAAGCTTGGCAGTCTTTCCTGCTTTCTTAATCTTCGCCTTACGGTGTCATGATGCTTTTAAACGAAGCCCCGTAAACGTTGTCGCTTAGTCGCACTGCTGGGAATGGGTGGCATTGGCAAATCTTATCTAGCGATGAGACTGGCACAACAGGTACAGCAACTTGAGTACCTGATTTGGCATCCACTACGCAACAGTCCATCACTTCAAGAGCTTTTAGCAGAACTCATCCTCTTCCTCTCGAACCAGTAGGGTGAAATCGAGGCTCTATTAGATCAGCACTTCAATCGCTTGTCAAGCTTAGATAAGCGACTGATGTACTGCTTGGCAACTTAGAGGAAGTGGATACCACTACTAGAATTGTTCCAAACCATTACTCCACAGTCTCCCAGAGAGAATTGCTAGAAGCTCTAAAATCTCTGCAAAAGCGATCGTCGCCCATCGAGCGCAATTTCGACAAGTTTACTCAGCATCATATCCTTGTGTGGTATGTGACGAAACGATTGGCATATGACCAAGCGCTCACATTATTTTTTAGCTGAATTAATATTTGGGCTTCTATAACCGTTTGGCGATTTGGGAAGGTGTTTCCCCTTCACCTTGATTTTTATCCAAGTGCAGTTTTGACAGCTGAACTATATTAATCCTTGTTAATACTGTATAATTTTATACATAATATAGAGATGCTAATTTCTGACTTTAAAACAGGAAAAACAAAACTACTTGAGAGCCGAATGCTAGCAAAACCCTAATTGCCGCCTAAGTGAATCGTATCGGGGCAAGCCGTCAATTGCTGCCTTGCTTCCCCCTGCCCCGAGTCGAGTTCTTCAAAGGGGAATCCGAGCTTCCCTTGCTTTGATAACTGGCTAAAATTAAGCAGTTGAAGCTTTCAGTGATTAAAATTACAGTTATTTAAGTCTAAACTTTAGATTAGTCTTATCGCTTGTCGAATTGCCACATAAATAAAAATAACTTCTGGATCTTTTCGGTCATGACTGTGGAAGAAGTGCTAGAGATTGTAGAGAGAGCTCTAGACCAAGGGCGCTCAAGCAAAGTTCAAGATATCGTCTTGCGGCAATCTTGGGATGGGCGCTCTTACCTAGAGATTGCCAAAAGCTCTGGTTATGAAGTTGGTTATGTCAGAGACGTTGGTTACAAGCTATGGAAATCATTATCACAGGCATTTGGTAAGAAGGTAACCAAAAACAACTTTCACGGCATTCTCAAACAGCAATACGTGGCGATGCATGGTGCCGCAGGCACAGTCAGTACCTGGGCAGAATTGCCACAGATACCCGCAGTCGCTCCTAAACAAGGAAGTGCTGTCGATAGCAGTATTAACAAGCATCAGTATTGGGGAGAGGCAATTGATGTCTCAAATTTCCATGGGCGGACGCTAGAAATAGACACGCTCAAGCAATGGATTGTGCATGACGGTTGTCGCTTAGTTGCACTGCTGGGAATGGGTGGCATTGGCAAATCTTATCTGGCGATGAGACTGGCACAACAGGTACAGCCAGAGTTTGAGTACCTAATTTGGCATCCACTGCGCAACAGTCCATCACTTTCAGAGCTTTTAGCAGAACTCATCCTCTTCCTCTCAAACCAGCAGGAAGTTAATCCCGCAGAAACTCTAGACAGTCAAATCTCTTGTCTGATGGCGTATCTGCGTCAACACCGCTGTCTGTTGGTATTGGACAATGCTGAATCTATTCTCCAAGGCGGCGAACTGGCGGGACACTACCGCTCGGGTTATGAAAGATATGGTCAGTTGCTGCGACGCGTCGCCGATGAGTGCCATCAAAGTTGTCTAGTCTTAACCAGTCGGGAAAAGCCAATCGGTTTAACATCAAAGGAAGGCAGAACTTTACCTGTGCGCTCGCTCCAACTATCAGGTCTGTCACCAGCACAAGCACAAGAAATGCTCATAGCTAAAGGCCTATCTGAGGTAGAGGATGAGTTCACCACACTGATTGAGTCCTACAGCGGCAATCCACTAGCTTTGAAAATCGTCGCGACGACGATTCAGCACTTATTTGATGGGGATGTCGCTCAATTTTTAACTCAGGGCACCATCGTTTTTGGTGAAATCGAGGCCCTATTAGATCAGCACTTCAATCGCTTGTCAAGTTTAGAGAAGCAGCTAATGTACTGCTTGGCAACTCAGAGGAAGTGGATACCACTACCAGAATTGCTCCAAACCATTATTCCCAAAGTCTCTCCGGGAGAATTGCTAGAAGCGCTAGAATCTCTGCAAAAGCGATCACTAATTGAGCGCAATTCCGACAAGTTTACTCAGCAGAATATTTTTATGGAGTATATGACTACGCGGTCAAACCTCTTCAAGTATTCTGACGAGATTAATACTTGAGCGTATATGTATAAAATATTGTCAGGAGCGGGAGGAGGGACCAGACTGCAGAGGGCTGGACCGGGCTACCCGTAGAACTGGCATTCATTAATCAGGAGGAACCCTGTAGATTAATCAAAGGGTTTCGATCAAGATGCTTCACTTTTCTTGTTCGAACTGTACCTGCTATAGATGAAAAAGATTTTAGTTGTTGACAATGATACAACTTTCCGAGTAGCCCTGGCGCACTACCTTGAAAACCGAGGGTATTTAGTTCAAGATGCTGAGTCTGGCATTCAGGCATTAACAATTTTTGAGCGAAATCCACCTGACCTCGTGGTTTCAGACGTTGTGATGGTTGGTATGGATGGCTTTGAATTCTGTCGTCGCCTACGCGCAACTCGCTTAGGGCAACTAGTACCGTTTATATTTCTGTCAAGTAAGAGAGAATTAGAGGCTCGGGTTCAAGGGCACTCTACTGGGGCTGACGACTACCTAATTAAACCCTTTGAACCCAAGGAACTCTTAGCCAAAATTGGAGCCCAACTAGAGAGGTCACGCCGCACGCGTGCCGAAATTGTCAAACTCATTCAGCAATTCGACGATAAATCAGAAAAAAAACCTGACCCTTTGCCTCTGAGTCCCGCTGAAGAGAAGGTTTTTTGGGAGGTGATTCAGGGCTATACCAACAAGCAAATTGGCAACCGCCTGCTTTTAAGCCACCGCACTGTTCAGACTCACCTCAGCAACATCCTTAGCAAACTAGGTTTGGACAATCGCTCTCAACTGGTCCGTTTTGCCTTTGAACGGGGTTACAGACCTCCGAGTCAAGAAAGTATCCTCTAAGCAACTGCAAGCTTTCGCGCATATTAATAGTATGTCCTATCTCAACCATCTCAACTGTTGTGCGATCGTTCTCTTTAACTTCTTGGCTCTTTGGTCGTCACAAACCCCCCCTGCGTGGTCTGCTGGTCGTGCCCTTTGTGCTACAAATGGTTACCGCCGTAGGGCTCACCAGCTATCTTTCCTTTCATAACGGGCACAAGGCGGTCAACAATCTCACTAACCAGTTGATGGAAAAAGTGAGCGATCGCATCAACCAACACCTGGATAGTTACCTCAGTGTGGCTGAACAAGTTAATCAAATTAACGCGAATGCACTGAGATTAGGAATTCTGGATACAAAAGACCTGCAAAGGTTGGGAAAACACTTTTGGAACCAAGTAAAAACGTATGATCTGGGTTACGTCGGCTTTAGCAAGCCCAACAGCGAATATATCGGTGCTGGTTATGCAAAAGGTGTAATGTCCATTGCTGAAAGGTCTAGACCTCATCTTGGGGACACGTATGTTTACAGTCCGGATAGTCAGGGAAATCGTGCTTATTTAATCGAAATTACTAAAAATACCCATACGTTCCCACCAGATTGGTACACCCAAGCAATCACTGCAGGTAAACAGACTTGGACTCCCATATATGCCTGGGGAGATTTGCCAAACCATATTAGCATTGCTACGAGTACCCCTATCTACGATCACTCTAATATGCTAATTGGTGTCACAAGTGTTGAGCTGAAACTCTGGAAAATTAACCACTTTCTCAGGAGCTTAAAGTTCACAAGAGCCGGAAAAGTTTTTATTGTGGAGCGCTCCGGACTACTGGTAGCAAGTTCGAGTAACAAGCCCACTTATAAGCTCATTAATGGCACACAAAGACTGAATTCTGAAAGTAGGGACTCCTTAATTGCAGTCATAACAGAGCATTTAATTAACAAATTTGGCAACCTCCAGGACATCAAAGCCAGTCAGCGGCTTAACTTCACTATACAAGGCAACCACCAATTTATCCAAGTGACACCTTACACCGACAAGCTCGGTGTGGACTGGCTGATTGTAATTGCTGTCCCAGAAGCGGACTTCATGGAGGAAATTAACCATAACAACAGGACTAAGGTTCTGGTGTGTGCTGAGGCGTTGGTGGGGTTGCTCGCCCTCAGCTTTTTCACTTCTGCTTGGATTCCTCACCTCCTTCTGCATTATGTCACCGAACGCAAACAAGCAGAAGCTGAGCTGACAAAGGCAAAGGAAGATGCAGAAACCGCTAACCGTGCCAAAAGTACCTTTCTAACTAACATGAGCCACGAGCTGCGAACTCCCCTCAATGCCATTTTGGGCTTTGTGCAACTGCTGCTGCGGGAACCTCTGCTAACGCAATCACAACGGGAATACCTGCAAACCATTAATCGTAATGGGGAGTTCCTGCTGCAATTGCTCAACGACGTCTTGTCCATCTCAAAAATTGAGGCTAACCGCACCACGCTGGAAGAAACTTACTTTGACCTGTATGCGCTGCTTGAGCGACTGCGCGAAACATTCCAACTCCGCGCTCACTCCAAGGGGTTGCAATTCATTATTGAACGTCATCCTGTCGTTCCCCAATATATTAAAACCGACGAGCGCAAGCTCTGCCAAGTTCTTACTAATTTGCTTGACAACGCTATCAAATTCACGCAAGTAGGCGGCGTAACTTTGCGAGTAGGCAAAACACTCCCACACTCCCACACCCTTCATATTGAGGTCGAAGATACTGGACCCGGAATTACCTCAGAAGAAATTACAACTTTGTTTGAGCCGTTTGTACAAACAACAACAGGACAACAGTCCCAGCAGGGAACTGGCTTAGGCTTGCCCATCAGTCGTCGCTTCGTACAATTGATGGGTGGAGATATCACTGTCCGCAGTCAACCTGGTGCGGGAACGCTGTTTACGTTGGAAATTGCTACCCGTCCCGCAAAGACTACAGAAGTTTCTACTAATCAGACGTGCAGACGGGTGATTGGGCTTGCTCCAAATCAGCCGACCTATCGCATCCTTGTCGTAGAAGATATTCAGGAAAATCGACAACCACTGATCAACCTACTTCGCTCAGTCGGCTTTGAGGTAGAAGAAGCGGAAAACGGTCAGGCTGCAATTGACCTCTGGACAAGCTACGCGCCTCACTTGATTTGGATGGACATGCGACTGCCTGTAGTAGATGGCTACGAGGCTACGAGGCGAATTCGGGCGACTGGTAGAGAGAGAAGCCAAGATATAACACCCACTGTCATCATCGCCATCTCTGCCAGTGTATTTGAGGAGGAGCGTCAGCGCATTTTGGCGGTAGGTTGCGATGACTTTGTCGCCAAGCCTTACTCTCAAGCAGTGATTTTTGACAAAATAAGTGAGCACCTAGGAGTACAGTACCTCTATAAGGATTTGAAGGATTTGGTAAGATCTCCGTCTGAGAAGCTGCATGCTCAAGAGTCGCTGATTGTAGAAGCATTGTCATCCATGCCCATTGAGTGGGTGCAAAAGCTTCACGTTGCGGCTCAAATTGCCGATGATGATGAGGTGCTTCACCTTCTGACACAAATTCCTGAGTCTCAGTCATCACTAACCAATGCCCTCTTAGAACTGGTGCAAAATTTACATCTTGATCGAGTAATCTACTTGACTCAATTTTGACAAATGAGTTATAGCGAACCGCAAGACATCTTAGAAAGTACGATTCTAATTGTTGACGACACACCAGATAACTTGAGGTTATTGTCCAGTTTGCTAACAGAGCGTGGGTGGAAAGTTCGTAAGGTAACGGATGGGCAGTGGGCATTTCAATCAGCACTTCTGAGTCCACCAGATCTGATTCTGCTCGACATTATGATGCCAGGAATGAATGGCTACGAGGTATGTAGCCTGTTAAAAACCACTGAGCGTACTCGTAATATTCCTATCATCTTCCTAAGCGTGAATGATGAAGCCCTAGATAAGGTAATGGCGTTTAGGATCGGTGGGGTAGACTACATCACCAAGCCATTTGAGCCGGCTGAAGTACTAATTAGAGTTGAGAGCCAGCTGAAAATCAGCCAGTTGCAAAGGCAGGTACAAGAGCAAAATGTTCAACTACAGGAGCAAAATCTGCAACTGCAACAGGAGATTGACGATCGCGTTGCTGCTCAAGCAGCACTAGAAGCATTGAACCAAGAGCTAGAAGTAAGAGTTCAGACACATACTGCTGAGCTCCAAAGCCATGAAGAATTCCTGCGCTTGCAGGCGCAACTGCAAGTTGCATTAACTGAGTTGCTCGAATGCATAAAGCTTGAGGGTGATTTGCATCCTGATGATCGCCATTTTCAGAGACTTGTCGATAGTGCCAACTACCTTCAGCAGTTGCTAGAAAACGTCTTAACCTTAACATAAGCAGTTTGCAACTGTATTTGCAGCCTCTCTCAGCCATTTAGCTGAGAGAGGCTGCAAAGCTTAATATCTGATTAAAATGAATCCAGGAAATGGCTGATGTCAAGTCAATAACTATTAGTCTAAGATTCTCGAAATACTTAACTGCTGTATGAGTCCTCTCTCTATACTTATTCCCAAAAGCTAATGTTACCCTGCCTCTTCAGTGACTATCTAATTCAGTAGTTAAAATATCCAGTGGTCCGGATGGCAGTTAACTATGTCCTGACTTGTGAGTTCTGACTTCAAACTAACTCTACGTCCTGTGGATTGTCACCAAGTATAAAAATAACTTCTGGATCTTTTCGGTCATGACTGTGGAAGAAGTGCTAGAGATTGTAGAGAGAGCTCTAGACCAAGGGCGCTCAAGCAAAGTTCAAGATATCGTCTTGCGGCAATCTTGGGATGGGCGCTCTTACCTAGAGATTGCCAAAAGCTCTGGTTATGAAGTTGGTTATGTCAGAGACGTTGGTTACAAGCTATGGAAATCATTATCACAGGCATTTGGTAAGAAGGTAACCAAAAACAACTTTCACGGCATTCTCAAACAGCAATACGTGGCGATGCATGGTGCCGCAGGCACAGTCAGTACCTGGGCAGAATTGCCACAGATACCCGCAGTCGCTCCTAAACAAGGAAGTGCTGTCGATAGCAGTATTAACAAGCATCAGTATTGGGGAGAGGCAATTGATGTCTCAAATTTCCATGGGCGGACGCTAGAAATAGACACGCTCAAGCAATGGATTGTGCATGACGGTTGTCGCTTAGTTGCACTGCTGGGAATGGGTGGCATTGGCAAATCTTATCTGGCGATGAGACTGGCACAACAGGTACAGCCAGAGTTTGAGTACCTAATTTGGCATCCACTGCGCAACAGTCCATCACTTTCAGAGCTTTTAGCAGAACTCATCCTCTTCCTCTCAAACCAGCAGGAAGTTAATCCCGCAGAAACTCTAGACAGTCAAATCTCTTGTCTGATGGCGTATCTGCGTCAACACCGCTGTCTGTTGGTATTGGACAATGCTGAATCTATTCTCCAAGGCGGCGAACTGGCGGGACACTACCGCTCGGGTTATGAAAGATATGGTCAGTTGCTGCGACGCGTCGCCGATGAGTGCCATCAAAGTTGTCTAGTCTTAACCAGTCGGGAAAAGCCAATCGGTTTAACATCAAAGGAAGGCAGAACTTTACCTGTGCGCTCGCTCCAACTATCAGGTCTGTCACCAGCACAAGCACAAGAAATGCTCATAGCTAAAGGCCTATCTGAGGTAGAGGATGAGTTCACCACACTGATTGAGTCCTACAGCGGCAATCCACTAGCTTTGAAAATCGTCGCGACGACGATTCAGCACTTATTTGATGGGGATGTCGCTCAATTTTTAACTCAGGGCACCATCGTTTTTGGTGAAATCGAGGCCCTATTAGATCAGCACTTCAATCGCTTGTCAAGTTTAGAGAAGCAGCTAATGTACTGCTTGGCAACTCAGAGGAAGTGGATACCACTACCAGAATTGCTCCAAACCATTATTCCCAAAGTCTCCCCGGGAGAATTGCTAGAAGCGCTAGAATCTCTGCAAAAGCGATCGCTAATTGAGCGCAATTCCGACAAGTTTACTCAGCAGAATATTTTCATTGGGTATATAACTAAGCAGTTAAACCTTTTTCATTATTCTAGTTAAGCTAAAGTACTTAGGGAATTTAATAGGAGTCAGGAGTAGCCGGACCGCAGACGGCCCAACCCGCCGCAGCCTGGCTCCTACTTTTATTGACTATAGAGTCGGTACATACTGCGGCTTTTCGGGTACATCTGTGTACTCGGCAACAATCTGCCGAAATTCTGCACCATCAATCGTTTCTTTTTCGATCAGGAGATCGACTAAACGATCCATTACGGTACGGTTATCTCGCATTATCTGCTTGGCCAGAGCGTAACAATCTTCTACAATAGCGCGGACTTGGGTATCAATTCGGGATGCGATCGCCTCAGAATACTCCGAGCGCGTCATCCAATCACGGCCTAAAAACACCTCTCCACTCTGGCTTTCCAAAGACAACGGCCCTAAACTCGACATGCCAAACCGGGTTACCATCTGCCGCGCCATCCCTGTCACCTGTTGCAAGTCATTTCCTGCCCCAGTCGTAACTTCCGCCGAGCCAAAGATGACTTCTTCTGCTGCTCGACCGCCTAAAGCTCCACTAATTCGTGCTTTGAGTTGAGAACGAGAAATCAACCCTTGCTCCTCGTTAGGGGTGAACCAAGTTAATCCCTGTGCTTGTCCTCGTGGGACCAAAGTGACTTTCTGCACTGGGTCATGGTCTTTAAGCAGCGTGCCGACGAGAGCATGTCCAATTTCATGGTAGGCAATTAACCGCTTACTCTTACTGTCTACTAAGGGAGTACCCTCCATACCTGCTACAACCCGATCAACAGCATCGTCGATCTCGCTTAGGGTGATAGCGTCTTTGCGACGTCTGGCAGTCAAGATTGCAGCTTCATTCAGCAAGTTGGCGAGATCCGCGCCAGTAAAACCAGGGCTACGTCTGGCAATGGCTTCTAATGAAACAGATGGGTCAAGTTTCTTGTTGCGGGCATGGACTTTTAAAATCTCCAAGCGGCCTTTGAGGTCAGGAGCATCAACAACCACTTGTCTGTCAAACCGTCCAGGACGCAATAAGGCCGCGTCTAACACGTCGGGACGGTTGGTAGCGGCAATGATGATAATACCAGTGTTGCCCTCAAATCCGTCCATTTCGGTCAACAGTTGGTTGAGTGTCTGTTCTCTTTCATCGTTGCCGCCGCCAATTCCAGCACCCCGCTGACGACCTACAGCGTCAATTTCATCAATGAAGATTAGGCAAGGGGCATTGTCTTTTGCTTTTTTAAATAGGTCTCGTACACGGGAAGCACCAACGCCGACAAACATTTCGACAAATTCGGAGCCGGAGATGCTAAAAAAGGGAACTCCTGCTTCACCTGCGATCGCTTTGGCTAGCATAGTTTTGCCAGTACCAGGAGGGCCAACTAAGAGAACGCCTTTGGGTATGCGTGCGCCCACGGCGGTAAAGCGTTCTGGTTGTTTAAGGAAGGTGACAACTTCTTGCAGTTCTTCTTTTGCTTCGTCGATGCCAGCCACATCATCAAACTTAATCCCAGTTTTAGCTTCCATTTGAAAACGGGCTTTAGATTTGCCGAAATTCATGGCTTGGCCTGGACCACCAGGAATGTTGCTAGAGCGGCGGAAAAGGAAGAATAACCCACCAATCAACAGAATCGGAAAAATTAAATTACCTAACAGCCCCCAAATTGCTCCATCGTTACGCACGGGGTGCGAATCGAAGCTGATTTCTGCATTTCTAAGCTTGGAAATCAGTTCAGGGGCACTGGCGGGCAGATCCACCCGCAGCCGCTGTATACGATTATCGAGATCTGGATCGATGGCTTCAACAATTGCTGTCTGACCCCCCTCGTAAAGATCTACAGTCTTCACTCGACCAGAATCCAGGTATTCCAGAAAGCGACCGTAAGTCATGCGAGTACTGGCAGTATTTTTACTCATCTCAGCCGGAGCAGGAGAAAATGCCCCTTGCCAGAAGAAAAAGCCAATGACTAAAGCCGGCAATGTCCACAGTAGCAGGACTCTCCAGGAAAGTTTCATCATTTAGTTGCCTTTAGATACAGATACAACAAATCAGGTTTTGTACTACTTGGGCAAAGCAATTCACAAGAAGTAATTGTTAAACGGATGTGAATAACTCCATTTTGTTTAATTTCAGGTCTTTCACTGAATCTCCACGGGGCTAGTCGCGGGATAAAGAAAACCTGACTTCACTCAGAATCTTAATTAAATTTAACGTAATTCTGACACCTTGCACCAGAGGGGAGAGGGGGAGATGCCCCCATCTCCCCCTCTCCTTATGGCTGATTACTAATCTCAATCGCCTGCTGTAAGCGAACCCGGTCTAGACTCATCTGGTGCAGGAGTAACCAGGATTGAATCAGGTCAGGGCCATGCATATCTCCAGTAAGAGCGGCTCGCAGCGATCGCATCACCAACCCTTTTTTCAGGTTTTGCTGTTTAATCACCTGTTTGATAATTTCTTGAGCGCTAACTTCCGTCAGTTGCTGATAGCTACTGAGAACCGTGAGAATTGCCTCAATTCCGGCTCTGGCACCTTCCTGCTTCAGCTGAGCAGTTGCATCGTCGCTAAAGTCAACTGACTTTATAAAAAACAGCCGGCTCATATCTACAGCATCTACCAGGCGAGTTAGACTAGGGCCAATTAGACTGGTCAGCTGTTCTAGCCAAGAGCGATTACCCACTGGGTCAAACTCGTATCCAGCTGTCTTCCAGAAGGGAATCAATAAATCTGTCAGCTGAGCTACCGGCATACTGTGAAGATATTGGCTGTTCAACCAATCCAACTTGTCCCAGTCAAACTTTGCCCCAGCTTTATTAACGCGCTCAAAGCTAAACTGCTGGGCTGCCGTTTCTAGAGTGAATATTTCCTGAGTCGAGTCTGGTGGCGACCAACCCAGTAGCGTCATGTAGTTAACCAGGGCTTCGGCGGTGTAGCCCATTTGCTTAAAGTCAGAAATGGAAGTGACTCCCTCGCGTTTAGAGAGCTTCCGTCCTTCCTGATTCAGGATCAGGGGAGTATGGGCAAACTCTGGCACTGTTGCTGCGATTGCCTCATAAAGCAAAATTTGCTTGGCAGTATTGGCAATGTGGTCTTCCCCCCGAATGACATGAGTGATTTTCATATCAATGTCATCAACCACCACAGCAAGATTATACAGAGGTTGACCAATGCTGTCTTGATCTGAGGTACGCGCAATTACCATGTCGCCGCCCAGGTCACTGCCGCGCCATCTTATTTGACCACGTACCAGATCATTCCAGATAATTTCTCGATCATCATTAATTTTGAAGCGAATTACGGAGCGACGGCCTTCTGCCTCAAAATCGGCCTGTTGCTCTAATGTTAAGTGCCGGTGACGATTGTCATAACGGGGAGCTTCATTTCTAGCTTTCTGAGCTGCTCGCATTTCCTCCAGTTCAGCTTCGGTGCAATAGCAGCGGTAGGTGAGTCTCTGCTCTAGTAAAGCTCGGATTGCTTGCAGGTATATATCGAGGCGCTTGGATTGGAAAAATGGTCCTTCATCCCAAGTCAGTCCCAGCCAACTCAGTCCCTCAAAAATGTTTTCGGTGTATTCTTGCCGCGATCGCTCAATATCCGTGTCCTCGATCCGCAGGATAAACTGACCACCGTTGTGACGGGCAAATAGCCAGTTAAACACAGCAGTTCTGGCTGTACCTATATGTAACTTGCCAGTAGGACTAGGGGCAATCCGAACTCTTACAGTCACAATAAAACTTCTCAAATTACTACGGGACTGACGGGGCTCGAACCCGCAACTTCCGCCGTGACAGGGCGGTGCTCTAACCAATTGAACTACAGTCCCTTATCTGCACAGATTTCTACCTTGCCACTTATCCGCCTGATTGTCAAGTGTTAAGCGCTAACTTAGGAGCTTTAGCGGTGTAGAGCTATAGCTTTTGACACTCCCACTGGCTTTAGCGCGTGGGATTCTTCCTTCAACGACCCGACTTACCTACATCTGTCCATTGCTGGCAGTACCCTAACAAAATGGCCGTACCAAAGCACCAACCATCTAGCCAAGTTCAAACGTAGACAGAGGCCCTGATCTCCAGAAGCGTTCGACTCCCTTACAGAAGACAGTTCCGTGTTGCCCCCACGTACTTTAGAGTCCCGAAATTTATTGGTTCTCTGTACTTGAGCCACTCGCGTGCGGAGGTTCCCTCCGTTGAGCGAAGTGGCGTGTTGCTTAGACTTTTTACCGACCAGAGCATTCCCCAGTCGAACTCCCTAAGCCTAGTTTTCAAGGTGCGTTGCCTCTCGGCGACTGGGTTTTTAAAGTGGTTGAAGCCCCTACCCACTATGTTTAGTTTAATACATTGATACTAAAAGATTAAGCCATGAATGTCAGGATATTAGTCAGGATATTAGTTAGTGGACAGCGCCTTTAGGCGCAGCAGAGTCATTCCATGGCTAACGATGGGCTTTCTCTGCGGTATCCTGTAAAATTTACGAGCCAATCCTTAACATGACGAGTGGCGCGGCAGTCGTCTTCGTTGTAAAGCTGGATGGTGTTGAGGAAAGTGCGATCGCCCGTCTCTAACCACTGGTTATACCAATAGATACATTGGGAACCATTAGCCTGAGGGTCGCGCCACTCAAAGCTCAACCATCGGGCAATCGATTTAAGAGCATAACTTTCCACCGGCAACACCACCGTTTGAGTCACTTGCTCGTACACATCTACAAAACGCTTCAGTAAAGGTCGAATTCGCTCTTGCGGTGTGTGGTACAGATTTGCTAATCGTTTAACTGTATCAACTTCGTAGGAACAGAAATGGAAAATCGGAGCTAGGGGATATTGCCAAACTAAATCGAGAAATTGCTGCCAGATTAACTCTTCATCTTCGGATTGTTTTGCTAATAAGGAATGAAATTTTTCTGTTTTGGTTTCGCGATCAATAACCAAGACCCCTAGTAGATAGTCTAGGTTCAGGTCTGGTTCTGCTTCAATATCGAAGTAAAGTTCTATGGGAGAAGGGGGCAGGGAGGGAGGGGGCAAGGGCAAGAGCGGGACAGCACAAAGAATTGGTCGCTTCTCAACTACAGACTGGGCTTGTAAGACTAATTGTTGCCCTATTTTGTAGCCAAATACCGGCTCTAGCTCAGCTGGACTGGCATTAGCGAGAGATTCTACCGATGTCAAGTCAAGGGCTTGTAGTTGGGCGTAGCGGCTGGGCGTTACACCTGGTAAAAGAGATAAGTGTTGCTGAGATTTGGCGATCGCATAGCAGTAGCTGTACCATCGGCAAAGACTGCATCGCTGGCGGGCAATGAAAAGATCTGGAGCTTGTGGTGATCGTATGGTTTGAATACACTCTTCTAAAACACGCTGCATTTGAGGCATTGATTTTGACAAATTCACCGCATAAGCCTGTTTTCGGCGCAAAAGTAACCAGGCTGTCTCCGGCTCAGCTATTTGTACGTGTGCCAGCACCTGCACATTGTACGCCGCCACAATTTGGTATTCCAACTTTGGACGCTTGCCCAGCTCAATCTGAGCCGGAACGTAAATCCAATCTCCAAAGCAGGACTGTCCTGGCTGTTTAATTAGTAAATCTGGACGACTCACCAACATCACAGAAGAGGGAGTAGAGGAAGAACCTATTTCCCCTGTGGGTTCTATGTGCGCCAGCAGTACTCCTTTACGAATACAGCCAACACCCTGCTGCATCAACCTTATAGTAGCCTTTGCACCGTCGTCCCAGTTGCCTTTTGGATAATCTGGTTGATGATAACTCTGCTGTGCCAGAACGTTTTTTTGATGAGCGGTCTTATCTTGTTGCAGTTTCAGCAGTAAGTCACTGGGAACATCTCGTGCTCGTAGATCCCCATGAGTATCAAGAAAAGTTTTTCGCTTACAGCGCTGGTGGTGCAGCAACAGTTCAGCAGTCATCAACATGGGGAGCTACCTGAATCGTGCGGACGTGCTCCCACTATAGCGGGTTATGCTACTAGCGGCTTTGACATCCTCCACCACCAAAGATCACGGGTATGGAAGTGGATTCCTAGGAGTCGCCTCTCAGGTCTTCCTGTCTCATAGACTCTTATCTAGTACAGCCTCATGACTTATACCCCGACAGACCGTCTCCACAGGCAATTTAGTTTAAATTCCACCAAGTGTCCCCAGGCAGACCGAACTAATCTAATGATTGTTCTACCTATCACGTACAAAGTTTTACACAGACCACAATTCAGGTCTGCAACCGCCTACTCTGTTGTCAAGGTTCAGTCAACATTAGCCAACCTTACGGCTACGTTTCTGCCCTCGGAGTCCAGTTATGGATATCCTGCATGGGTCCTCACCCATACTAATGCTGTATACATTATACTGTATATTCAGCAACGTAACTTGTTTTTGAGTCAGTAGTATAGTCAGATGATTAGTCATGATATTGATCACCCAGTGGAAGAAAGTCCGCGATTCACCAACAACCAAAACATCGGGAGTACCCTCGTTTATGGTTGCAGGGGTGAAATGAGCAATCGTGCAGAAAGTTACGCTAAGGCTGAAAGTCCTACTAGATGAATATTCTGACCGAACGAGCTTCGGTAAGCAAGACTTCTTAACTGATGAGCTGAACCGGGGAAACTTCATTCGAGGCTAAGCAACCTCTGGTTAATCTCATTTAAATCGAAGGCTTCCGGGTCGATACTTCCTCCCTGCCATTCCAGCATTTTCTCATGCTCTGGGACTTGAGGGTCAGCCAGAGCTTCTAGTAACTGTGTATAACCCCAAATCCCACCGCAGTCTTCAGGTGGACAGGCACGTTTACCCGCTAGACACACTGGATAGCGAACCGCTGGTACCAAAGGTAGAACTTTTTCAACGACAACCTGATGCTCCCAGTCATCGCCAAAATCATATATATAGTCAAACTTGAACTTCTCCTCAGTCACAACCTGGCTTAACTTCACATTTTTCTCGTTTCTCAAGTCAAACCCATAATCGGGATGGGGTTGACCGTAATCAATATCACCAATCGAAAACTGATTTAAGTGATAGTCATCCCAAACCATAACAATTTGGAGAATCTCATGCAGCTTCCGCGCCCCGAATCGCAGCTCACTGAAGCGGCACGCCCGTCAGAGGTCCGGGCGAAATTTCCTTTGCCGGATACTGGACGTACTTCGGGTTAATCGCCTTTGCGAGGAGCTTTTCGAAAACTTCAAACTTGACGTCCAGGTTATTGGCTGACTTACTTCCGTTCGGAATCAGGAGCTGCATGGTCGCCGGCGGGTTGTCGAGCGTAAGCTGGGTCAAGTTTCGTAACTGGTCAAAGGTTTGCGTGGTGTAGAAAGCACGGACGAGGTACTCACCCGAACTGCGCGATTGGCGTAATTCGAAAACCAGTGATCCACCAGGCGCACAGTAATCCGGTTGATAGCCGGGCAGCAGCCAATGCATGTGCAAAAGACCTGCCAAGCCGGCAACGTAGGCGTCGGAGCTATTGATGACAAGCAAGCGCGTTGCGGGATCTGAAAAGGCTCCGGGAAGTGCGGTTTCAAGCACGGCTTGCTGCATTGAGCGGAGCACGTGCGAGGCGGCATTCGAACTCTGCAACTGGTCGAGGTAGGGTGGAAGTGTTTCGATATCGAACAAGAGATTGATAATGCGAGTTTGCTGCGAGAGAGTATCGAGAGAAAGCTGACCCCAGGCAACGTCTGTGAGCGGCAAACCGTCTGTATATTCCATGACGAAGGGGTCGGCGGCATAAAGAGTTGTCGCGACTCCGCCGGAATTGATCACGTTCGAAGTCGCTACGCCAGTGGTGTTAGCGGTCAGAGGAATGGCCTGTGCAGTGGCGTCGACCAAGCCCGAGAGCGTGGGAGGGACTGGCTGCGTTCCATTCTGATATCCGAAGAGGACGCTGCGTATCAGTGAGAGTTCGCCGCTGTAGGCCGATCTCAATGCTTCGCCATTATTGAAGATGCCCTTCACTTCGTTAACAGCACGGTCGGCGTCAACGCTGACGACATTGGCGCTAATTGGATCAAAGATCGGGTCAGGCGTACCAAGCGGGTAAGAATGGACCGGAACGGCCACGTTTGGCAGCAAGCCAGCGGCGAGGGAAGCCGCGCTGATATTTGATCGCTGGATGGAATTCGCGCGGAAGTAAGATCCCTTCGCATCCTCCTGGTCGTTGCCCGTCAGCAGACCCTGCTCGAGAAGATACTTGCGGAAGTAGCTACCGAGGAGGACTTCGGCCTGGGCGCCGTGCGGGGTTAAATAGCCTGTGGGCACGCCGAAGTCGGGATAAGGCCGGGTGGCAAACGTCGCCAAGGTGGCGCTTGGAAATGCGGCCGAGCGGACGCCATGGCGCCCGAAAATGATAATCTGTTTCAAAACCGTATCATCAGAGGTCTGACTGGGCGCAGTTTGTGCAAAAAGCGGGAACGATTTCAGGCAGTAAAAAGCGATTAGAGCCGGAACGAGAGTGCGACGACCAGTTACTGCGAGGATTGACCTCGCGGCGACCATGAATTTCAAGCCTATTGAAAGATGTTTTAGTTTCATGGATTTCTACATTTTTTGTGGGAGTAAGATTAGCTGAAATTGCCCTCGTAAAACTAAAAGAATAAGTTTTAACGGCAATTTAAAGAAGGATGATTTAGCGGGCTACCAACGTAAAGCGGGACAGTGGTACCAAGAGAGGCCAGGCGAAGAAAAGCCACCGTGTGAGTCTAGACTAACCTCTAGACAACCCGAGAGTGAGGCAAGAAATGAAGTTACGCCAACGT
>JAABUQ010003051.1_pt1 | contig 31568 bp, 24 predicted proteins | sample 5560001 | NCBI WGS metagenome assembly JAABUQ01 (sample SAMN10711888, study PRJNA513371) | rock metagenome | isolation source: Antarctica rocks | place: Antarctica: Victoria Land, Finger Mt nord | collected 2015-12-18 | reverse complement strand
CGCTGGTCTGCTGGCTCTTCGCGATCATCCTCGGGCTCGGCTACGTCGCCAGCACCAAGCTCGGCCGGGAGTTCATGCCCGACCTCGACGAGCAGAGCCTGATGGACATGCCGACCACCGTCCCCCGGGCCTCGATCGCCGAGGTGACCCGCGACCTCCGCGTCCGCGACGAGGTCCTGCGCGGGTTCCCCGAGGTCTGGCAGGTCGTCGGCAAGGCGGGCCGGGCCGAGACGCCGACCGACCCCTCGCCGCTCGACATGGTCGAGACGGTCATCAACCTCCGCGACCGCGAGGCCTGGCCCAAGCGGAAGCTCAAGTTCGACGACGCCGCCGCGCAGACTCGGGCCGCCCTCGACGCCCTGATCGCCAAGGGAGTATTGCGGAGCCCGGCCCAGGGCGAGGAGCGGGACGGCCTGGCCAGCGAGGCGGCGATGGAGGTCGCCGGCCGGGTGGACGAGACGCTCCGCGACCTGGCCGCGCGTCGGCTGGCCGAGTTCCGCCCGGAACTGGGCCGCGCCCTCGTGGCCGAGGCGATCGAAGCCCTGATCGGTCGGGTCGCGCCCGCCGCCGTGGCCCGGAGGCCGACCCCGGCCGAGCGAGATGGCCTGATCGAGGCACTGGCCAGGACCCACGGGGAGCGGCTCGCGGTCCACGTCCTCCCCGACGACGTGGACGAACTCGTCCGCGCGGCCTCCCGCCGGCTGGTCGAGATCGGGGCGTTCCTCGACCGTCCCGACCTGCTGAACCCCACCCCTCCGATCCTGGAGCGGGCCACCGAGGCGGTCGGCGACGTGCTGGGGTTCGCCAGGCCGACCCTCTCCGCCCGGATCGCCGATCGCCTGGCCGACGATCACGAGCATCGCCTGGAAGGACGGATGAAGACGCTCAACTGGGAGGTCTTCGACCGGGCGGTCGCCGTCACGACCTGGACGGCCCTCGATGAGCTGATGAGGCTGGGCCGCGACCGCAAGCTGGCCGCTCGCGAACCGGCGACCGGCGAGTTGCAGGCCCTCCGGGTCGCCCTGGAGAAACCGTTCGCCAAGCGGCTGCTCCTCTGGCGGAAGACCAAGGCCGACCTGATCGAGGAGATGAGCACTTCCTTGCAGGTGCCCGGCTGGGGCAACAGCTTCACCCAGCCGATCGCCAACCGGATCGAGATGCTCTCCACCGGCGTCAGGCTGCCGGTCGCCGTGAAGGTCTTCGGCTCCAATCTCGACGAAATCCAGCGCGTCAGCCAGGAGGTCGCCGGGGTCCTCCGGAGCGTCCGGGGGGCGGCGGACGTCTTCCCCGACCAGATCACGGGCAAGGGTTATGTGAACATCAAGATCGACCGCAAGAAGGCGGCCCGCTACGGCATCAACGTCGGCGACGTCCAGGATGTCGTCGAGGTGGCGATGGGCGGCCGGCCCCTGACCATGACGGTGGAGGGCCGCGAGCGTTACCCGGTGCGGGTCCGCTACGCCCGCGACTACAGGGATGACATCGAGTTGCTCAAGAACATCCTCGTGACCGGCCGGGGCATGGGGACCGAGGCGGGACGGCCCGAAGCGAACGTCGGCGGGATGCCCGACCCCGCTCCTTCCGGCGGCTCGGGCCAGGCAGGGCCGATGCAGGTCCCCCTCTCCTCGGTCGCCGACGTACGGGTGGTCGAGGGGCCGTCGATGATCAAGAGCGAGAACGGCCTGCTCCGCGCCTATGTCCAGATGCGGGTCCGCGAGGAACGAGACCTGCTCGGCTTCGTCGAGGAGGCGCAGCGGGTCGTCCGGGAGAAGATCGCGCAAGGGGCGATCCGGCTGACCCCGGGCATGTACCTGGAATGGACCGGGACGTTCGAGCACCAGGTCCGGGCCGACCGGACCCTCCGGCTCGTCTTCCCCGCCGTCATCGCGGTCATCGTCCTGATCCTCTACCTGACCCACAAGAGCTGGACCGACGCCTTGCTGATGATGACCAGCGTCCTCGGGGCGCTGGCCGGCGGGGCGATCTTCCAGTGGCTCTTCGGCTTCAAGTTCAGCGTGGCGGTCCAGGTCGGCTACATCGCCTGCTTCGGGATGGCGGTGGAGACCGGCGTGGTGATGCTGGTCTACCTCCGCGAGGCGATCGACGAACGCGGGGGGCTGGAGGGGATCGGTTCGGTCGCCGAACTCCGGCAGGCGATCCTCGACGGGGCCATCCACCGCCTCCGGCCCAAGCTGCTGACCGAGGGGGCGGCGATCATCTCGATCGCGCCGATGCTCTGGGCGACGGGCGTGGGGGCCGAGGTCACCCGGCCGATGGCGGCGCCGGTCCTGGGCGGCCTCCTGATCGCCGACGAGGTCATCGACGTCTTCCTGCCGGTCCTCTATTTCGCCGTCCAGAAGCGGCGGTGGGCGAAGGTCCGTCGCCAGAGCACCCACAACGGGCTCGTCGCGACGGGTCGAATCCCTCAAGCTACTCCGGTCCCCTGACCCAATGGATGGAGCCCGTCGCGGGCGGTTCGCCGAGCACACCCATCAAAGGAGAAGCCCTGATGACGCGCAGGATGGCCTTGGTTTTCGCCGCGATCGGCGGGTTCGCCCTGTCAGGCCTCCCCTCGGCCGGGGCCGGTCCCGGCGAGCCGCCTGCCGTCCAGCCGGCCCGGGTTGCCCCCGCCGACGGCCCCGATCGCGAGGCGAGACAGCCCCAAGTGGCGGTCGATGATCGAGGGCGGATCTACATCACCTTCGGGGTCGGCAACGCGGTCCGCTGCGCCCGTTCGGACGACGGGGGGAAGACCTTCGAGGTCGCCGCCGTCGGGTCGGTCGACGCCCTCTCGCTCGGGATGAGGCGAGGCCCCCGGGTCGCGGTCGCCGGGGCTTCCGTCGTGGTGTCCGCCGTCGGGGGGCGCGAGGGCAAGGGGCGGGATGGCGACCTCCTGGCCTGGCGATCGGCCGACGGGGGGAAGACCTGGGCGGGCCCGTCGCGGGTCAACGCCGTGGCCGGTTCGGCCCGCGAGGGGCTGCATGGCATGGCCGCCGGCCCTGAGGGCTCGGTCTTCTGCACCTGGCTCGACCTTCGAAGCCGCCAGACCGAAATCTATGGGGCCCGGTCGAGCGACGGCGGGGCGACCTGGGAGGCCGACCGCCTGATCTATCGCTCGCCGGGCGGGAGCGTCTGCCAGTGCTGCCACCCCTCGGTCGCCTACGGCCCGGACGGCTCGCTCTGCGTCATGTGGAGGAACCTGATCGGGGGCGCGCGCGACCTCTACCTCGCCCGGTCCGCCGACGGGGGCGCGACGTTCGGCTCGGCCGAGAAGCTCGGCAAGGGGACCTGGCCGCTCACCGCCTGCCCGATGGACGGCGGGATGGTCGCGTCGGGCCCGGGCGGCCTGATCGAGACGGTCTGGATGAGGGAGGGATCGGTCTTCGAGGCCCGGCCGGGCGAGCCCGAGCGGCGACTGGGCCGAGGCGTGCAGGGCTGGACGGCGATCGGCCCCGGCGGCCCGTGCTCCGTCTGGCTGGCCGCCCGCCCCGGCCGACTCCTGGCCGAAGTCCCCGGACAGACCAACCCGATCACCCTGGCCGACGGGGCCAACGACCCCTCGGTCGCCGCCGCTCCGGGCGGTCGCGGGCCGGTGGTCGCGGCCTGGGAGGCGAAGGGGGGCGGCCTCTTCGTGGCGAGGCTCGATCGTCCGGGACCGGCCGCGACCAGATAGCCGACGGGGCGGATTCCGCCCCTCGCACGAGACAAGTCCCCGGCCGGGTCCGAGCCATGCGGGCCGATCGGGGGCGAAGCGGGGACGCCGAGCCGGTCCCCGGCGGACGATGGCAACCCGCATGGCGAAGGAAGATCACCGAAGGGGAGGACAGCATGAAGCGTCGAGAACTGCTGGGAGCCCTGGGGGCCGCCGCCGGGCTCGCCTCCGTCGCCGCGGGCGAGGCCCACGCCGACCAGGAGGGCAAGGACAACATCCACGAGCAGTGCGCCGAGGCGTGCTTCGATTGCGAGAAGATGTGTAATCACGCCTTCCACCACTGCTTCAAGCAGGTCCAGGGCGGCAAGCTGGATCACGCCAAGGCGATGCAAATGTGCGTCGATTGCGGCGAGGTCTGCTCCACGGCGGGCAGGATGGTCGCCCGCATGAGCCCGCTGATGGTCCACACCTGCTTGGCCTGCGCCGAGTGCTGCGACGATTGCATCGCCGCATGCGAGAAGGTGGACGCGCCCGACATCAAAGTCTTCGTGGCCGCACTGCGCAAGTGCGGCAAGACCTGCCGCGAGATGGTCAAGGCGATGGGCGGCCACGCCCACTGAGCCACCCTGACGAACCGCCCGCCTGAGGGCTCACGGGCGGGGGATATCCCCATATGGCTGCGATCGTCGCCGTCAACCCACTTCCGGAAGGAGTTCGCCCATGCGCCTGCGGAACATCCCGTCCTTCGCCGCGATCGGTTCGGCCTTCGCCCTGAGCGTCGTCGTGGCAGTTGCCGCCGACGAGCGGCACAAACACGGTGCGCCCTTGCACGGCGGCAAGGTGGCGATGACGAAGGAGTACCACTTCGAAGTCGTCTTCGCCAAAGCTGGGGTCAAGGTCTACCCCAGGACCCACCAGGACAAGCCGCTCGACGCCTCACGCCTGGCCGGGACCGCGACTTTCTACCACCCGGACTCGCCCAAGCCCCGGTCCGAGCAGAAGCTCACCCCGACTCCCGCGAGCCCCGGCCGCGCGACCGAGTCGCTCGAAGCGAGCCTCGACCTGTCCAAGATCCCCACCGGCGGGAAGGTCGCCTTCCGGGTCAGCGGCCTGCCCGAGGCGGCGGAGCCCGTCGCGACGTTCACGGCCCCCTTAGCCCTGGAGGCGAGCAACGAGGTCGTCGTCGCCAGGGCGACCAAGGCCGACGAGAAGGCGGTCGCCGCCCAGAAGACCTGCCCGGTGAGCAACGAGGAACTCGACTCGATGGGCGGCCCCTTGAAGGTCTCGCGCGGGGACAAGTCCACCTTCATCTGCTGCAAGGGGTGCCTCAAGGAGGTTCAGGCCAACCCGGACAAGTTCCTGGGTGCCGCCGCGTCGAGCACCACCAAGGGCGATCACGCCCACTGATCGGCACGGCGGGGCCGAGATGCCCGGCCCCGTCACGGCCCGCCGCCCGCCTCCCGGGGCAACCGGGAAGGGCCTTCGTTGCGTATTGAGCCCCGCACGAGGAATCCCGACTCGGCCAGGCCGAGGACGGCGGACGGCGGACCGTGCCGGGGCCGGCTTGTTCATCAGGAATCCAACTTCGCGCGAGTTGGATGGAAGCTCGACGGCATCCGACGACCGCTCGCCGGGCTGGCGGCCTGGAAGTATCGAGAAGATCACCCCCCGGAGTCAAAGCCGGGTCGAACTGAGGATCATCCCGGCGGTAAACGAGCCCGTGAGGTAGACTGCTTGGCAACCTTCGACGCAGCAAGTAACCTTGCATGATCTGCTTCACGATTTGCTCCACGACCGCGGCCACGGTGCACTGGCCCGGCGTCGGGCAGACTTGAAGCAGAACAAGAGGTGGGGACATCATGCGATCGGTGTTTCTATGGTCCCTCGGGGCAAGCCTCCTGGCAGTCGGTCCGACCCAAGGGGACGAGCCAGCCCGGAGGCCGGACATCGTCCTGTTCCTCGCCGACGACTTGAGCTGGGCCGACTGCTCGTTATTCGGCGGTAAGGACGTGGCGACGCCGAACATGGAGCGGCTCGCCAGGGACGGGATGACGTTCACTCACGCTTTCGTCGCCTCGCCAAGCTGTGCACCGAGCCGGGCCGCGTTGCTCACGGGGCTCTACCCGATGCGGAACGGGGCGATGGTCAACCAGAGTCATCCTCGCGGAGGCATCAAGCTCTGGCCCGCCTATTTCCAGGAGCTCGGCTACGAGGTCGCGGCGATCGGCAAGACGGCCCACTACGCCCAGGTCACGAATTATGGGTTCGACTACACCAGCCACTACACCTACCACGACGACAAATGCGTCGAGGCCGCCGTCGACTGGCTCGGGCGGAGGCGATCGTCGAAGCCGCTCTGCCTGATCGTCGGCACGAACTGGCCGCACGTCCCCTGGCCGCCCAAGATGGCCCTCGCCCCGCCCGCCGTCTCCCTGCCACCGAACCTGGTGGACACCCCGGCCACTCGCCGGGCTCGGGCGCGATACGCCCACGCGGTTGCCAATGCCGACCGGGACCTGGGCCTGGTCTACGACGCGGCCCGCAAGTTCCTCAAGGGAGACGCCCTGTTCTTGTTCTCCAGCGACCACGGCTCGCAGTTCCCTTTCGGCAAGTGGAACAACTATGACGCCGGCCTCCGCACTCCGCTCATCGTCGCCTGGCCCGGCCGGATCAAGCCCGACTCGAAGTCCGACGCGCTGGTCAGTTGGGTCGACATCCTGCCGACTTGCCTGGAAGTCGCCCGAGGGCCGGCTCCCCTTGACCTCAGCGGGCGGTCGTTCCTCGGCGTCCTCCGCGGCGAAGCAGGACGGCACAGCGACCGGGTCTTCGCCTCGCACAGCGGCGACGGTTCCATCAACCGATACCCGATCCGCTCGGTGCGGACCAGCGACTGGAAGTACATTCGCAACCTCAACCCGATGTCCGAGCACCACACTCATATCGACATGGCGGCGGCCGCTGACGGGCGGGATTACTTCAGCTCCTGGCTCGAGCGGGCCCGATTCGATCCGGCAGCCGCCTCGATCGTCGCCCGCTATTATTACCGCCCGGCCGAGGAGTTGTATCATCTCGGGACCGACCCCTGGGAACGCCACAACCTGGTCGCCGACCCCGCCCACGCGGCCACCCTGATCACCCTTCGCGGCGAGCTCGACGCTTGGATGAAAGGGCAAGGCGACCATGGGATGGCTACCGAGCGTCCCCTGCACAGAGCTCAGGCGAAGGGGGAAGACGAGAATTGATCCGCCCCGCCTGGAGGACGATGATCGTGGTCTCCTCGCCGGCGACTTGCGACCCTCCGGCCGTTGCGACCGGCAAGCAGCAGGTCAGGAGCTCGCTGCCGCCCGGGAGCGCGGTCGAAGGCGAGCGTTGCGTCCGGGGCTTCCCGGGTCGGGACGTGGCCGGTGCCGGGGATCAGCCCGAATCGCGCCTCGGCGAAGGCGGCGGTGGAGCTCCCGGAGTCGGGCCTGACCACGGTGTCGAGGGCCAACAAGGGGCGGGCGGTGGAACGGCGACTCGGCCTAGATCCGGCAAATGGCGACTACCGGGTCGTCGGTGGGTGCTCCAATCGGGTCGCGCTTCCTGGGCAATACCAGTGCGGCGGCGGGACGGGTCTCGTCCCTTCGGGCCCGCCCCGATAACGAACCATCGATTTCAGGCCACGAAGTCTTGCGTTTTTCGTAAAGAATCTGCACACTGAGTACCGTTGGGGACCATACATTAATTAAGCAAATGTGAAAGAATTATTATCGACACGCAATGGCAAGTTACCATTTCTGGAGTCGAACCGTGGCAGCAGACTCACTTCTTTTCATAATCATGCCGGCTTGCAACGACGGTTCTGATTTGTCGGTAACGATCGAGAGCAACCTCTTTCGGGAGGTTGTTTTTTTTCCGGTCCGAGGGCGGCGGTGGAGGTTGTCCCGGCGCGACTCCTCGCGGGTTTGACACTTATGCGATCCGATCGAATGGGAAGCGAAACCTCGGCTCGGCTTGACCCTGATCTCGGGGCCTCGACCCGAGAGCCTGGGGTTCGAACGGGACGACCCCCCGGGACCGATGAGGAGGCTCGGCTGACGATCGGCTACGTCAGCCCGGGCTGGCCCGTCGAGTCCTTCGCCAACGGCGTTGTGACGAGCCTGGTGCACGTCACCTCGGAGATGCGTCGGCTGGGCCATCGCGCCTTGACCCTCCCGCAGGCTATGGTCGGGTCGTCCTCGGACGACGGCGACATCTGCCCAATCGTCTGGGAGGCGGCCGAGCGGTCTCCGTTGCGCCGGATCTACCGGCGTCTGCTGGATCTCGTGCCGGCGGAGGATCGATACTCCAAGCAGTTCTGCAGGTGCCTGGCCTCAACGACTCGTCGCCTGGTCGCCCAGCGAGGGCTCCAGTTGCTCGAGATGGAAGAGGCCTTCGGCTGGCCGTCGTGGGTCCGCAAGGCCGTGCCGATCCCGATCATCGTCCGCCTGCACGGGCCCTGGTTCCTCAACGGCCCGTTGCAGGACGAGTATGATGGGGGCCCGGCTTACCAGAGGCGAGTGCAGGCCGAAGGGGAAGGGATCCGCTCGGCGGACGGGCTCACGGCCCCGTCGTTGGACGTCCTGGAGCGGACCCGGGCCTATTACAACATGCCCCTGGAAGATGCCGTGGTGATCCCCAACCCCGCGCCGAGGGTCCCGGTCGAGGCCCGCTGGCGACGCGAGGAGGCCGACCCGGACCTGATCCTTTTCGTCGGCCGCTTCGATCGACACAAGGGCGGCGACCTGATCATCGACGCGTTCGCCGAGGTCGGACGCCGGAATCCCCGGGCGAAGCTCCGCTTCGCGGGAGTCGACAAGGGCTTCGTCGATGACGATGGTCGTCGCCGTCAGATCGAAGAATATATCCGCGAGAAGATGCCCGATGCGTCGGCATCCGGCCGGGTCGAGTGGGTCGGCCGGCAACCGCCGGAGGAGGTGGCCAAGTTCCGCCGGCAGGCCGGGGTCACCGTCTGCTGCTCTCGCTACGAGACCTTCGGGTACACGACCATCGAGGCAATGGCGTTCGGCTCCCCGCTGGTGGCGGCCGGGTCCGGGGCGATCCTCGAACTCATCGACGACGGGACCAACGGGTTGATCTGCCAGACGGGGGAGGCGGAAGACCTCGCCGAGAAGATCTGCCAGCTCCAGCTCGACGGCGACCTCGCCGCGCGGCTCGGCCAGCGGGCGGCGCTGGATTGCGAGTCGAAATACGACCCGGGCCGCCAGGCCGAGGAGATGGCGGAGTTCTATCGGCGAACGATCGAATCCTACTCTTCGGGGCGCCGCCGCTGAGGGCACGCGCCCCCGCACTTCGGCCAAGCTCGGCGGCGACAAGCCCTGTCCCATCGACCCTGAGGGGCCGGGGCGGGGCAATTGCTCGGCCCTCCGGGGTGTGGGAGAATACACCTCGATCAACAGCGGGCCTCTCCCCCTCCGCGATCCCGAGCCCGGGCGACTCGCCCGGGGCGGCCGGCGGCGTTGCACCCCTGCGCGATGGAGGCGGGAGCTGATGGGATCTCGACGGGACTTCCTCGGGCAATGCGGGGCAGGATTGGCCGCGCTCGGGACCTGGCGGCCGACCCGGGCGGAGGCCGAGCCTCCCGACCCGGCGCGGCTGGCGGACCTTTCGGAATTCGCCATGGCCCGGGCCCAGGCCGCCGGGGCCTCGTATGCCGACATCCGGATTAACCGCTACCGGAGCCAGGCCGTCACCTTCCGCTCGCAGGCGGACCGGGCGACGGGCCGGACCGTCGAGGTGCCCTCGGTCTCGGACACCGAGTCGTTCGGCTTCGGGCTCCGGGTCTTGGCCGACGGGGCCTGGGGGTTCTCGGCCTCGCATGACGTGACCAAGGACGCCATCGCCCGGGCGGCGAGCGAGGCCGTTGCCATCGCCAGGGCCAACGCGCCGCTCCGCCGCGAGCCGATCCGCCTGGCCCCGACCCCGTCTTACAAAGACGTTTACCGGACCGCGACGGGGATCGACCCGTTCGAGATCCCGATCGAGCAGAAGCTGGAGATGCTCCGCTCGGTGGCGGCGGAGGCCCGCAAGGAGGCCGGCATCTTCTCGGTCGCCGGCTTCATCGCCTGCCGCCTGGAGGACCGGTTCTTCGTCTCGTCCGAAGGGAGCCAGATCGAGCAGCACATCTTCCAGATCGCCCCCGAGTTCACCGCCACGGCGATCGAGGCGGGCCGCAAGGTCAAGTCGAGGACTTATCGGCCCAACTCGGTCACCGCCGGGTACGAGGCGATCGAGCGGGCCAGCCTGGTCTACAACGCCCGGAGGGTCTCCGAGGAGGCCGTCGCCCACCTCAAGGCCCCCTCGGTCGCCCCCGGCCTGAAGGACCTCGTCCTGATGCCGACCCACCTGGGTCTGACGATCCACGAGTCGATCGGCCACTCCACCGAGCTCGACCGGGCGCTCGGCTACGAGGCCAACTACGCGGGCACGTCGTTCCTGACCACCGACAAGCTCGGCAAGTTCCGCGTCGGCTCCGAGATCGTCAACTTCCTCGGCGACCGGACCCGGCCGGAGAGCCTCTCGACCTGCGGGTACGACGACGACGGGGTCAAGACCCGCCAGTTCCCGATCATCGAGCGGGGGATCTTCGTCGGCTACCAGACCATCCGCGACCAGGCCCACCTGATCGGCCAGGCCGAGTCGATGGGCTGCTGCTACGCCGACAGCTACGCCTCGGTGCCGTTCCAGCGGATGCCCAACGTCTGGCTGGCGCCGGCGAAGGAGGACGTGTCGCTCAAGTCGCTCATCGCGGGCGTCGAGGACGGCATCCTGATCGACGGCCGCGGGTCCTACTCGATCGACCAGCAGCGGTACAACTTCCAGTTCGGCGGCGACGCCTTCTGGGAGATCAAGAACGGCGAGGTCGGCGGGATGGTCGCCGACGTCGCCTACCAGAGCCGGACGCCGGACTTCTGGGCGTCGTGCGACGGGATCGGCGGCGAATCGATCTGGGAGAACGTCGGCCTCAGCGCCGACGGCAAGGGGCAGCCGGGTCAGATCAACGCCATGAGCCACGGCTGCTCGCCGTCTCGGTTCCGGCGGGTCAACGTGTTGAGGACCGCCTGAGATGAGCTGGACCCGAGACCAGGCACGCGCCTTGGCCGACCGCATCTTCTCTTTTTCCAAGGCCCGCGAGTGCGAGCTGTCGCTACGGCTGTCCGAGGACGGCCACACCCGGTTCGCCGCGAACGACATCACCACCTCCGGCTCGACCCGGACCCTCACCGTCGGGATCACCAGCCGAGAGGGAGGCAAGAGCGGCTCGACCACCGTCGACGAGCTCGACGACGACTCGCTCCGCCGGGCCGTCGCGAGGAGCGAGGCCCTCATGGCCGCCGCCATCCCCGACCCCGAGCAGGAGGAGGGGATCGGGCCGCAGGACTATCCCACGATCGCCGGCTTCGACGACGCCACCGCCGCCGCCGGGCCGATCCAGCGTCGGGACGGCGTCAAGGCGGCGCTCGACCGGGCCCGAGGGCGGGGGCTCGACGCCTCGGGCTTCTTCGAGAACGGCGCCCGCTGGTCGGCGATCGCCAACAAGAAGGGGAACTTCGGCTTCCACCGCTCGACCTCGGCCGGATATTCGACCACGATGCGGACCGCCGACGGGACCGGCTCCGGCTACGCCGCGGCCGACTCCCCCAGCCTCACCGGCTTCGACCCGGCGTCCCTGGCCGAGCGGGCGGCGATCAAGGCCGAGTCGTCGAGCCGCCCGCGCGACCTCCCTCCGGGCCGCTACACCGTGATCCTCGAACCCGAGGCCGTCGCCGACCTCCTCGGCGGCCTCGCCTTCGCCCTCAACGCCCGGCCCGCCGACGAGGGGCGGAGCTACCTGTCCAGGCCCGGCGGGGGCAACCGGCTCGGCGAGAAGCTCTTCGCCGACGCCGTGACCCTCCGGTCCGACCCCTTCGACCCCCGGAACCCGGGCAACCCCTGGTCCTCAGGCGGCGGCCGAGGCGGCGGGCTCGGCTTCGGCGGGTTCGGGGGCGGCGGCTCGGCGCTACCGGCCCGGAAGACGACCTGGATCGAGGGCGGCGTCGTCAAGGCGCTCGCCGTCGACCGCCATTGGGCCGCCAAGACCAAGGTCGAGCCGGTACCGTTCTCCGGGAGCCTCGTCATGGATGGCTCGGAGCGGACGCTCGAAGCCCTGATCGCCGAGACCGAGCGGGCGCTACTGGTCACGCGTTTCTGGTACATCCGGGTCGTCAACCCCCAGAACACCATGGTCACCGGCCTGACCCGCGACGGGGTCTGGCTCGTCGAGAACGGCAAGATCGCCCATCCGGTCAACAACTTCCGCTTCAACGACAGCCCGGTGAACCTCCTCAAGAACCTGGAGGCGACACCAGCGCCGCCGTCCCGGCCGGCTCGATGATCGTCCCGGCGATCCGGGCCCGCGACTTCCTCTTCTCCTCGAAGAGCGACGCCGTCTGATCCGAGCGTGAGGAGTCTCCGCCCGGCGAACGTCGATCTGCTGCTCCTCCGCCAGGGCGATGCCGCCTCGATGCCCGCCCTGCGCATCGTCGGTCCGACCCGGCGGCCCGGGGCAAGACCACGGGGAACGGGCCAGCCTGAACGACGACGTCGTCGCCGCTTCCCTTGATAGGCTTCTCAAGATTTCTACTCCCGGAGGGCGGCAACGGTCCGCGCGGGCAGATCTCGCTGATGGTGACCGGGTCGCCAGTCTCGCACCACCAAGCGATCTTGCGGGGTAGGTACGCCATCAGCAACGCTCCTGTCTTCTCCCTGATGTTGGTATGTTTCTGGGTTACGTGACAGCCACGCTCGCCCCAGCGCTCGGAACCTTCAAACGGGACGGAGAAGAGTTGAGGGGCGGCGGTCTACCGTCGTGAGCATCGCTCCGCGCCCACATGCGCGCCGTCATCCGGTCGATCTCCACGATCGATCGGGTGAAGCGGTGGCGTAACGCGCGTCACCGTTCCAACATCCGATGATTGTTCATGCTGGATGCTGTTGAACAAACGGCACTGGTCGGGCCATTGCGTCGAGTGGCGGTGCTGCGTGACCTCCAACTCGGCGACATGCTCTGCGCCGTGCCAGCGCTTCGGTCGATGCGGCGAGCTTGGCCTAATACCGTGATCGTCCTGGTCAGCCTACCCTGGGCCCGTCACTTCGCGGACCGCTTCGATGCCTATATCGACGGCTTCGTCGAGTTTCCGGGCTGGCCCGGATTGCCCGAGCGCAGGCCGGCAGTGGGGATATTCCAGGGTTCCTGGCCGGGATGCAGGTCGTGCACTTCGAGCTCGCGGTCCAACTGCACGGCAGCGGCTATTTCGTCAACGAGGTCGCCGCATTGTTCGGGGCCCGACGGTGCGCAGGGTTTGCTCGACCCGGGGAATATCGCCCCGATCCGGAGTTGTTCTGCTCCAGGAGCGGTTCCGGGGGGCGAGGGCGGCCCATCACTACCGCTGGCCCTTCGTGCCGCACCACCTCGCGCACGCCGCCAGCGCGTTCCACCCGTCGCCGTTCGACCATGCCGCGGTGATGACGCTCGACGGCCGGGGCGAGCGAGCGACCACCGGTCATGCCGTGGGCCGGGGGACCGACCTGGAGTGGCTCGGGCAGGTCCAGATACCTCACTCGCTCGGGATCGTGCATGAGCATGTCACAACCTATCTGGGCTTCCTCCACTCCTCCGACGAATACAAGGTGATGGCCCTCGCCTCGTACGGCAAGCCGCGGCACCTCGACCAGTTGCGCGACCTGGTGAGGCTCGGCGAGGCGGTACACAATCGGCGAGCTTCGCTTCGAGGAGCGGTTCGGGCCCGAGCGGCTCCGCGGCGGGCCGCTCGAACAGCGGCATTTCGACGTCGCCCACTCGCTCCAGGTGGTCCTGGAGGAGATGGTCCTCGAACTCGCGTGCTGGCTCCATGACGCCTCGGGCTGCGACGACCTCTGCATGGCAGGCGGGGTCGCGCTGAACTGCCTGATGAACGCCCGGCACCGCGACCGAGGCCCGTTCCGGCGAATCTGGGTGCAGCCCGCCGCGGGCGACGCCGGCACCGCGCCGGGGGCGGCCCTGTGGGTCGGCGCCCGGCAGCGGGGGGCGGCCCGGTCGGACTACGTGATGGACCACGCCTTCCTCGGGCCCAGTTTCGAGGACGACGAGATCGAGGCCTTCCTCCGCTGGTCGAAGCTACCCTACCGGCGGCTCGATGACGTGGCCGGGGAGGTTGCCGAGATTTTGGCCCAAGATCGCGTGATCGGCTGGTTCCAGGGGCGGATGGAATTCGGCCCCAGGGCCTTGGGCGCCCGGTCGATCCTGGCCTCGCCGATCCACGCCGAGATGCAGGTGAAGCTCAACGAGATCAAGGATCGCGAGGACTTCCGGCCGGTGGCGCCGGTGGTCCTGGAAGAAGAGGCGGGCGACTGGTTCGTCGGCGCAGGGATCTCACTGTTCATGCTCTTCATCCACGACCTCAGGCCCGAGAAGGGCGCCCTGATCCCGGCGGTCCGACCTCTGCCTCGCCGCGCTGGCCGGGCAGCAGTTCGAGCCGGCGGATTACGAAATCATCGTCGCCGACGACGCGGCCGACGAGGCGACTCGGTATCTAATCGAGGATTGGTGCACCAGGACACGGACGGCCGTCCCCTACCTCTCGGTGGCCGGCCGCCACGGCCCGGCCGCGGCCCGGAACTTGGGCGGGCGGGCGGTGGGCGGCCCGGTCGTCGCCTTCACCGACGACGACTGCCTGCCCGAGGCCGGATGGCTCGCGGCCGGGCTGGCCGCGCTGGGGGGCGGGGCCGACGCGGCGACCGGCCGGGTGATCGTGCCGCTGCTCGACTCCCCGACCGACTACGAGCGGGACACGCCCGGCCTGGTGGCGGCCGAGTTCGTCACGGCCAACCTGTTCTGCCGACGCGACCCGCTGGAGGCGGTGGGCGGATTCGACGAGCGGTACACCTCCGCCTGGCGGTAGGACAGCGACCTCCACTTCGCCCTCCTCGAACGGGGGCGCGGGATCGTGGACGCCCAGGGTGCCGTCATCGTCCACCCGGTCCGGCCGGCCACGTGGGGCATCAGCCTCCGCCAGCAGCGGAGGAGCCTCTTCGATGCCCTGCTCTACAAGAAGCATCCCGAGCTTTACCAGCGCAAGATCCAGCCCTCTCGCCCCTGGGATTATTATGCGATCGTCGCGGCGGTGGCCTCGGCCTGGCTCGGCTCGAAGCCCGTCGCCTGGATGGCGGCCCCGTGCTGGGCGTGGCTGACGGCGCGGTTTTGCGTCCGGCGGCTGCGTCGGACCTCCCTCGCGCCCGGCCACGTGGCGGAGATGGTCGTCACATCTCTCGCCATCCCATTCCTCTCGGTGTTCTGGCGACTCTATGGCGCCTGGAAGTTTCGCGCCCGGTTCTTCTGAGCAGCCCGGCGAACGGTCACAGCTCCGCGAGGACCCGGTGCGCGCACGTGACCGCCAGGGCGCCGTCGCCGACGGCGAAGGCGACCCGCTTGGTGGTGTTGCTCCGGACGTCGCCGGCGGCAAAGACGCCGGGGCAGGTCGTCTCGACCGTGCAGGGCTCGCGATCGGTCAGGGGCCAGCGGCCCGAGTGGGCAGCCTCGGCGCCGGTGAGGATGAACCCTTTGGGGTCGACGGCGATGCTCGGGGGGAGCCAGCCAGTCCGCGGCTGCGCGCCGATCAAGACGAAGACCGCCGAGCAATCGAGCGTGCGGGACCCGCAGTCCCGGACGTCGCGGAGCGTGAGCCCCTTGAGGGTGCGGTCGCCCTCGATGGCGACGACCTCGGCGTGGCGGATCACCTCGATCTTCTCGTGCCGCTCGATCCTCCGGGCCAGGTAGTCGGACATGCTCTTGCGGAGGTCGCCCCCTCGCAGGAGGAGGACGGCCCCGGCGGTGTGGTCGGCGAGGTACATCGCCGCCTGGCCGGCCGAGTTGCCCCCGCCGATCACAGCGGCGCGGCCGTCCTTGCACGAGCGGGCGTGCACCGAGGTGCAGGAATAGAAGATCCCCGAGCCGTCCCATCGCTCGCAGCCGGCGACCGGCAGGCGCTGATAGGTGGCACCGGTCGCGATCAGGACGGTCCGGGCCAGCACGACCTGGCCGTCGTCGAGGACCAGCTTGTGCATCTTGTCCTCGCAGGTCATGGAGCGGACCTCGACCGGCGCGACGAGCTCGGCCCCGAATTTCAGGGCCTGGAGGTAGCCGCGGTTGGCCAGGTCCGCGCCGGTCAAGCCGGCGGGGAAGCCCATGTAGTTCTCGATCCTGGAGCTGGTGCCGGCCTGGCCCCCCGGCCCGAAGCGGTCGAGCACGATGGTGGAGAGCCCCTCGGACGCCCCGTAGACCGCCGCGGCCAGCCCGGCGGGCCCTGCCCCGACAATCACCAGGTCGAACGGCTCGGTGCGGATCGGTCGCTTCAGCCCGAGGCACTCGGCCAGGCGGGTCACCGAGGGGCGGGGAGCCCGGGTCCCCCGGTTGCAGGACACGAACGGCAGTTGATCGGGCTCGACCCCGAGCGACTCCAGGGTCGCCTGGCCTTCCGGCTCGTCGGCGTCGACCCAGGTGTGCGGCACCTTGTTCTTGTCGAAGAACTCGCGAATCTCCGTCAGGTCCCGGTCGCCCAGGCGGCCGAACACGCGGACCCCGATGAAGCCCGATCGTTCCAGCATGATCCGCCGCGACTGGAACGCCTCCAGGAGCTTGTCGCTGAGGTCGGGGATCTCCTGGAGGACTCGTCGCAGCTCCCTCTGGGCCACGCAGTAGGCCCGGACCGCCCCCTTGGCGTAGGCCGAGATCGCGGACGGTCGGTCGGTCAGGAGCGAGACGTCGCCGGTGAACTGGCCCGGGCCGTGGACGACGATGGTCCTGGGAGGCTCGGCCGAGTCGTCAACGATCGCGATCTCGCCCGACTCGATCGCGTAGAACGGCAGGCCACGCTGCCCGGCGAGGTAGATGACCTCGCCATCTTCGAACGAGCAGACCGTTGCCAGGGCCGCCAGCGCCTCGACTTCCGCGTCGGAGAGCTTGGGGAAGGCCACCTGATGGGCGTAATCGACTGTGGCCATATCTTCGACCTCCCGGGGCCCCGGCCTTGGCGGCATGGGCGACCCTGCGAATCCCAACTCATCTCGGGTCGAACTTCGATCCCAACCTCATATTACCGCCTTGAAGGCCGGCCATGCCAAATTCCTCGACCGGGGGTCGATCGAAGCTCGGTAATCGCTACTGCTCCACCTCGGCCCCCTCGACCGCCAAAATCGGGTACACCCTGGCGAATCGTCCCCGAGGCGATTACACTACGAAACCGCCGCAATGATGACGAAAAGTGCTGAGGAGTCCCGACTTGCGGCGTCACTCTCGGTAATCGGTTTCGCCTCGGCTTGGGTGCACGATCGGCAAGCGAACTCGCGGATCTGTGAAGGGTTCGGGACGTCCATCGCGTTCGGGGGGTGCTGAGCCGATGGCAATGGGCGACGCTGGGCAATCCGCCCCGATCTGGGAACAGATCCGACGGCCCGCCTGGATCCGAGCGGTCAACGCGGTCGGTGCCGGCGGCAGGCGAGTCGGCCTGACCTGGCCCAGGATCAGCCCCGAGTCGCTCCTCGCCGACGCCCGCCGGCAGACGGGGCTCTCCGACTTCGGCGATGACTCGTTTCGCGAGGGGCTCAAAGTCCTCGTCGACGCCTTCAACGCCCGGGACGCGGCGAACAGCTTCGGCCGGTTCGTCTTCCGGAAGTACTGCACGGGCCTGCTCATCAACCGGCTCAAGATCCAGGACACGCTGAAGCGGCACCCGGAGATCCTCGAAGTCCCGATCCCTCGACCCCTGTTCATCCTGGGCTTGCCCCGGAGCGGGACCACGTTCCTCCACCGCCTGATGTCCGAGGACCCGCGTGGCCGGTCGATGCTCTTCTGGGAGGCAAACGAGCCGGCACCCCCGCCCGAGCCGGCCACCTACACCACCGACCCCCGGATCGCCCGGGCCCAGCGTCAGGCCGACATGCTCTACCGGCTCTCGCCCCGGCTCGCCACCGCCCACGAGTTCGAGGCCACCAGCCCCGAAGAGGACAACATCCTCTACGCCAACGGGTTCAAGGCAGGGTTCCTCGGCTTCTTCTTCGACGTGCCCGACTACGTCCGCTGGCTCGACGGGCAGGACCTCAAGGCGAACTACGCGTACGGGCGGCAGCAGCTCCAGCTCCTGTCCTGGAAGTACCGGGCGGACTACTGGATCATCAAGGCCCCGGCGCACCTGTTCGCGATCGCGCCTCTGCTCTCCGAATTCCCCGACGCAAACCTCGTCGTTACCCACCGCGACCCGCGCGAGGTCATCCCCTCGCTCTGCAGCCTGGCGGCCGGCATCCGCGGGATGCAGGCCGATCGGATCGACCTCCGGGCCCTCGGCGACGAGTTCGCCGAGGCCCTGTCCCACGGCCCGATCCGGGCGATCGCCGACCGGGCCGTGGCCGACCCCCAGCGATTCATCGACATCCCGTACCACCGGCTCGTCGTCGAGACGATCGAGACCGTCCGCGCCATCTGCGAGCACTTCGGCTACGAGTTCGGCCACGAGTACGAGGCGAAGGCCCGCCGCTACCTCGCGGACAACCCCCGCCACAAGCGCGGGGCCCACCGTTATGACCTGGCGGACTTCGGGCTCGACGCCTCGACCGTCGACCGCCACTTCGTCGCCTATCGCGAGTGGCTCGCCGACCGGCCGGACCTCGGCTTCGATCAGATCCGCTCGGAGGTCGAGGCGGGCCGGCGGATGGCCGAAACGTCGTCCCAAGCTTGAAGCCGGGAGGGTCGTCGAGGGCGGCTGCCCGTGGATCGAGGCGAGAAAGGGAGGTAACGTGCGATCCCTGAAAAATCACCTCTTGATCGCGTCGCCGTCCCTGGTCGACGGCTTTTTCCAGCGGACCGTCATCCTCATGCTCGACCATGGCGAGGAAGGGGCGGCGGGGATCGTCCTCAACCGGAAGACCGAGGCGTCCCTGTCCGACGTCGCGGAGACGATCTTCAACGAGCCCTTCGATTGGGACAAGCCCTTGAACCTCGGCGGCCCGGTCCCTGGCCCGCTCATGGTGATCCACAAGGAGGAAGGCCTCGCCGACCAGGAGATCCTCGACGGCGTCTTCAACACGATCGAGTCGACCAAGGTCCGCGAGGTCCTGCTGGGCCGGCCCGACCCCTGCCTGCTCATCGCGAACTACTCGGGCTGGGGACCGGGCCAGCTCGAGAACGAGTTCGGGGTCGACTCCTGGCTGACCCTGCCGGCGACCCCGGACCACGTCTTCTGGGACGACCCGCGCGAGCTCTGGGACGTGGTCGTCAAGGAGGTCAACGCCCGCAAGCTCTCCGACTTCCTCGGCCTCCGCGAGATCCCCAGCGACCCGAGCCTGAATTGATCCGGGGCCTCAAGCGGGCTCGTCCATCCGGACGCCGACCGAGAGCAGGATGTTGGCGAAGCGCTGCTGGTCGGCGGTCTGGATCGTGAGGACGTGGTCGGGAGTCTCGACCGCCTTGTAGAAGTCCCACTTGAAGATCGGCGCGAGCGCGACGGCCAGGCCCGACCGGGAGATGACGGCCCGGTATTCGTCCCAGACCGGCGGGTCTTCGGTCAGGGCATAGGGCCCTTCGGTCTCGTAGCCCATCGTGTTGATCGCGTCGATCGGCACCGCCGAGAGCAGGGCTTCGAGGACCTGCGCGCAGGTGACCACGCCGGGCATCAGGTTGAGCGAGACCAGCTCGGCGTTCGGCCCCCGCTTCGTCGAGGCCGGGTAGTTGCCGTCGGCGATCAGGATCAGGATCAGGGAATGATGCCCGGCCCGGGCGACGACCTCGTTGATCTTCGGGTGGATCAGCTTGTGCTTGAGCATCGGGCGATCGGCTCCATCGCGGCTTCGCGGGTCAAGGTGCTGGAGGCCCGCCCCTTTCGGGCCGGAAGTAGCGGCGGAAGGTCGCGATCGTCCGGGCGGCGGCGGCCTCGGGGTTGGGTAGAGGCAGGGCCTCGGCCGAGGCGTAGCCGTCGAAGCCGATGGCGGCGAGGGCCCGGGCGATCGGCCCGAAGTCGGTGTGGCCGGAGCCCGCCGCCCTCCGGTTGGAGTCGACGAAGTGGACGTGCCCGACGTGCTCGCCGGCCGTTTCGAGGGCCCCGGCCGAGCTGGCCTCTTCGATGTTCATGTGGAACAGGTCCGCCAGGAGGAGCACGTTCCGCACCGAGAGCGACTTCAAGAGGCCGCACCCCGCCTCCAGGGTGACGCAGAGGTTGGTCTCGTACCGGTTCAACGGCTCGTAGAGCAGGGGCAGGTCGTACGTCCCGGCATGCTCGCCGAGGATCTCCAGCCCGTCGGCCAGGTAGCCCAACGCGGTCGGGTGGGGGACATCGGGGGTGCTCCGCCCCTGCATCGACCCGATGATCGCCGGGGCCTTGAACGGGGCGGCGAAATCGATGATCTCCTTGATGTAATCGCGTGCCTTGGTCCGCGCGTTGACGTCGGGCAGGGTGAGGTTGAGCTGATGCTTCACCCAGCCCGAGCCCGTGCCCACCGCGGCCAGGGCGAGGCCGTGGTCGTCGAGGAGCATCCGGAGCCGGCCGGGGTCGACCGCCTTGGGCGAGGGGGGGAACAGCTCGATCGCGTCGAAGCCGAGCTGATGCGCCCGGTCGCAGGCGACCGCGAGGTCGTCCCAGAAGACGAATGGCCCCCCCCGCGCCTCCTCGCACAGGCTGACCGTCACGGCCGATCGGATCATGGCATCCCTTCCCATTGGCCGCTCAGAGTCGCATGGCCGTGAAGCCGCCGTCCACGTAATAGGTGGCCCCGGTGATGAAGCTCCCCGCCCTCCGGGAAAGCAGGAGGAGCGTCGCGCCCAGCAGCTCGTCGGGCTCGCCGAACCGGCTCATCGGGGTCCCCGCCATGATCTTCTCGACCCGGGCCGCGTCGAGGATCTTCCGGTTCTGCTCGGCCGGGAAGAACCCAGGGGCCAGGGCGTTGACCCGGACGCCCGAAGGGGCGAACTCTCGCGCGACGTTCTGGGTCAGGTTCACCACCGCCGCCTTCGACGCCGAGTAGGCGAACACCCGCGAGAGCGGCAGGTGCGACGAGACGCTGGCGATGTTGAGGATCGACCCGCCGCGGTCCGCGATCATCCGCCCGCCGAAGACCTGGCAGCCCCAGTGCACCGCCCTGAGGTTGCTGTCGATGACCCACGACCAGTCCTCGTCCTTGGCGTCGAGGTAGGGGCTCGCGCTGTTGACCCCCGCCCCGTTGACGAGCATGTCGACCCGGCCATGCTTGGCCAGGACCGCCCCGAGCAGCCCCTCGATCGACTCGCGGTGCATCACGTCGACGGGCTCGAACGCGGCTTTGCCGCCGGCGGCCTCGATCTCGCGGACCCGGTCGGCCCCCTTCGCGGCATCCCGGCCGGCGACCACGACCGACGCCCCGGCCTGGGCCAGCCCCCGGGCCATCGCGCCGCAGAGGACGCCGGTGCCGCCGATCACGACGGCCACCTGGCCATCGAGGCCGAACAGGTCTCGGAGGAATCGCTCGGACATCGCCGCGGAATCCTTTCGAATCAGAGGCCGGATCGGAGGGCGTCGAGGTGCCTGGCGAAGTGGTCGGCCAGGATCTCGTCGTAGGTCGAGGCGTTTCGGACCAGGACCTCCCGGATCGCCGGCCCGAGCGTGGGGTCGGTCAGGGTCGAGCCGAAGGTGCAGTGGAGGATCTGGCGGCCCGGCCTGGTGAACCCCCGGCCCGCCGGCACCTCCGACCAGAGTTCGAGGTACTGCCGCTCCAGCTCGACGACGTCGGCCACCTCCGACGGCGGAGGGGCGGACGCGAGCGTGGCCGAGACGTGATAGGTGGCCTTGTCCCCGTCGTAGCGGGAGCGGGCGAAGTCGACGACCCGGCGGAACAACGCCTCGTCGTGCCGGGCGACGACCCGGAGGGCTTCGAGGTAGCTGGTCCCGGCGGTCTTGACGTGGAACCGGCCCCGGGTCGCCCGGGACAGGCTGGGGTACATCGACAGCTTGTCGGAGCCCGAGTGGAGGCTGAGCTTGTACGGGCCCAGCAGCCCGGCGATCGCGGCGTGGTCTTCGAGCGACCGCTCCAGGGCGACGACGTCCCCCTTGTAGTCGACCCCCTTCTCGAAGTCGCCGATGTACCGAGGGGCCAGGCTGACGAGCTTCATCCCCCGGGCGATGCATTGGTCGACGATGATGTAATGCTCGGCCAGGGTCGTCGGCTGCTCGGTCTCGTCGACGCTCAGCTCGATCTCATATTCGCGCCCGGCCGCCTCGCTGACCCGGCGGATGTGGTCGGCCAGGGCGACGGCGTGGTTGACCGCCCGGCCGTACTTGACCGCGGCCCGGAGGCAGGCCGGCTCGTCGAGCTCGATCGTCGTGCCGGTCGGCAGGGGGATCGACCGCCCTTGATAGGGGCGAATCCACTCGACCTCGGCGACGACTTGGGCGAAGCGGTCGCGGAGCGTGGCCTCGTCGTAGTCGTCGGCGTGGGCGGCGACCGACCCGGACGGGTCGATGGTGAAGAAGGTGAAACCGGCGGCGGACGTGACGTCGACGTCCTCGGGCGTCTTCAGGTGGTCGGCATCGGCGCCGATCTTGCCGGTCCAGCCGGCGAGGATGGACCCGAGCAGGGCGTCCTTCATGACGCCGGCGGGGTTGCGGCCGGTCCTGACCATCTCGCGGATCGATTGCTGGGGGAAGATCGGCTCGATCCCCGAGCCCGAGCGGCGGAGGGCCTCGACGTGGCCGGGCGTGGCCAGGCCGATCCGATCGCCGAAGCCGAAGCTGGGGCTCAGGCCGAGCGGGACGCATTTCGGCAGAGCAGGCTCGCCCATATTCAATCCACCTCGACCATCGCCTTGATGACGCCGGTTTCCGGCTTCGTGTAGGACGGGAAGACTTCGGGCAGGGCGTCGAACGGGGTCCGGTGCGTGATCCAGGGGGCGGTGTCGATTTGGCCGCCCTCGATCAGGCCGATGATCCGCGTGAAGTCCGCCGGCAGGGCGTTCCGCGAGCAGAGCATCGTCCCCTCGGGCCGGTGGAACGCGGGGTGCTTGAACCGGACCTCATCGGTCGTGATCCCCACGTAGACCAGCCGACCCCCGCCCGGGGCGACCAGGCCGAACCCGCTCGACATCGACGCGGCCGAGCCGGTGGCGTCGATCACGACGTCGGGCAGGTGGCCATCGGTGGCGTCGCGGAGGTCGGCTTCGAGCGAGTCCGACAGGAGGATCGTCCGGTCGGCCCCCATCACGTCGCGGCAGAATTCGAGGCGATGCTCGTTCATGTCGAGCACGATCGTCCTCGCCCCGCTGAGCTTGGCGAAGACCAGCGTGGCCAGCCCGATCGGCCCAGCCCCGATGATCAGGCACGACTCGCCGACGACCGGCCGGCCGCGTTCGACCGCGTGGCAGCCGATGGCCAGGGTCTCGACCAGGGCCAGTTGATCGAAGCCCAGCCTGGCCGAGGGGTGGAGCTTGCGGGCCGGCAGGACGAAGCTCGGCCGCAAGCCCCCGTCGCGGTGGACGCCGAGGACCTGGAGGTTCTCGCAGCAGTTCGGGAACCCGCGGCGGCTCGCGTAGCTGTCCGGGTCGTTGATGTAGGGCTCGACCGAGCAGCGGTCGCCCGCCTGGACGTTGGCGACCTCGGGCCCGACGGCCAGGACCTCGACGCCGAGCTCATGCCCGGGAATCCTCGGGTAGCTGAAGAACGGCATCTTGCCGAGGTAGCCGCTGATGTCGGTCCCGCAGATCCCGACCCGGTGGACGCGGACCAACGCTTCGCCCGGGCCGGGGTCCGGCGAAGCGGGGATCTCGACGCTCTTGAAGCTCCGGGGGGCTTCCAGGAGCAGGGCTTTCATCGGTTAGGCCTCGCGGGATCGTATGGGCGGTCGCCGGGTCGGGTCAGATGCCGGGCTCGGAGGGCGGGTCGTTGTTCTCGGGTCGCCCTTCGGTGTAGTGCCAGTCGTGGATCGGCCGGAGGACTTCGAGGACCTCGGCGAGCAGGCCCTCGTCGAGCGGCTGGTCGGCCCACTCCGCCCACTTGCGGACGTTGGCGGGGTTGGCCGAGCCGACCACGCAGGTCGCCATGTCCTCGTTGGCCAGCGAGTATTGGAGCGCGAGCTGGGCGATGTCCACCCCCCGGCTCGCGCTGAGGTCGGCCGCCGCCTTCGCGACCTGCCGGACCCGGGGCGTCGCCTTGTGCCAGGGGGGCAGCTCGGCGTTGGTGAGCAGCCGGGCCGAGAACGGCGCGGCGTTCATGATCCCGACCCCCCTCCCCTTGAGGTAGGGGACGAGGCCGGCGAGCATCGTGTTCTGGAGCGTGTAGTGGTTGTACGACAGGATGACGTCGAGGTCGGTCCGGTCGAGCACGTAGCGGAACATGGCCATCGGGTAGCCGCTGACGCCGATGAACCGGACCTTGCCCGCGTCCCGGAGCTTCCGGAGCGCCGGCAGGGTCTCCTCGACGACCTGCGACATCTCGACGAACTCGATGTCGTGGCAGAGGAGGATGTCGAGGTGGTCGACGCCCATCCGGTGGAGGCTGACGTCGACGCTCTCGGAGACCCTCCGTGCCGAGAAGTCGAAGTGGTCGCGGTCGTAGCGGCCGATCTTGGTCCCGAGCAGGTAGCTGTCCCGGGGAACCCCACGGAGCGCGACGCCGAGCAGGCACTCGCTCATCCCTCGGCCGTAGAACGGGGAGGTGTCGATGAAGTTCATCCCGAGGTCGAGCGCCTCGTGGACCGACCGAAGGGCTTCGCTGAGGTCGACCGAGCGGAACTCCTGCCCGAGCGAGGAGGCGCCGAAGCTCAACCAGGGGAGGTCCAGGCCGGTCCGGCCGAGGGATCTGGTCTTCATCGCGCCACCTCCGCGGGCCGTCCCACCCGGGGCGTCGGACGGACCCGGGGCCACATCGTAACGCCAAGCTAGCGGGGTTGCACCGGGCTCGGCCGGATTTTTCCAGGGACTCAGGTCGCGTTGGGGACGACCCAGCCGCCGCTCCGTCCCGAGGCGAAGACGGCCTCGATCGCGTCCATGTTGCGGATCGCGTCGAGGATCGGCGTGGGCACCGGGGCGTCGTCGAGGATCGCCCGGGCGAACAGGTCGCCCTGGATCGTGTACTGGTCGGCGGTCGGCAGCTCGGACCGCTCGATCGCCCCGTCGCCGACCTGGGTGAGCAAGACGCAGGGGCGGTTATTCGGGGCATTGAACGGGACGTCGGCCAGCTCGATCCGCCCTTCGGTCCCGACGACGTGGACGACCTGGAGCGGCGAGATCGCCATCGAGCAGGTGAACGCGGCCGACCCGCCGTCGCCGAAGTCGAGGATGGCCGAGGCCAGGCGGTCGACGCCCCACTCCGGGTGGATCTCGACATGGCCGAAGGCCCGCTTCGGCTCGGAGCCGAAGAGGAACCGCGAGAGGGAGATCGCGTAGCAACCGATGTCCATCAATCCGCCCCCGCCCATCGCCGGGTCGTGGCGGATGTCGCGGGGGTCGTCGTTGCGGAACGAGAAGAACGTCTGGATCGTCCTGAGCTGGCCAATCTTGCCCGAAGTCACGATCTGCCTCGCCAGCCGCCATTGCGGGGTGTGGCGATACATGAAGGCTTCCATCAGCTTGAGCTCGGGGTGCTCGGCCGCCGCGTCGGCGAGCGTCCGCCCTTCGGCGGCGGACAGGCCGATCGGCTTCTCGCAGAGGACGTGCTTGCCCGCCTCCAGCGCCCGGATCGACCAGGGGACGTGGCCGTCGTTCGGCAAGGGGTTGTAGATGGCATCGACTTCGGGGTCGGCCAGCAGCGCGTCGTACGAGCCGTGGGCCCGAGGGATGCCCAGGGATTCGGCCGCCTTCCGGGCCTTCTCGTCCGACCGGCTGGCGATGGCCACGACCTCGGTCAAGTCGCCGCGCTGCATGGCGGGGATGACCTTCTCGACGCCGATCTTGGCCGTGCTCAGGATGCCCCAGCGGATCTTCTTCATGGTCAGCGGATGACCCCTTCCTCGACGTTGATCAGGAGCGAGGCGCAAAGGTCGTTGCCGAAGGTCTTGAAGTCCTTGAAGGTCCAGACGACCTTCTTGTCCCGGGTGACCTCGATGATCTGAGGGTTCTCGGGGCCGGCGTGGGTGTTGCCGAAGACGACGTTGCCGTTGGGCCGGACCTGGAGCGAGGTCACCCAGGCGAGCTTGATCCCCGGCAGCTCGTCATGACCGATCGACCAGACGATCTGGCCCGCCGGGTCGACCTCGAGGACCCGGTTGTTGTTCCCGCCGGCGATCAGGGTATTCCCGCTGGGGAGCCGGAGGGCGTTGAAGACCTCGGTCCCGTGCCCGCCGTGGCCGGGGGTGGCCGGGCGTCCCGCTAGGTCGAGCTTGTAGCTCCAGACGACCTTGCCGGCGTCGTCATATTCCCGGACGGTGGCGTCGAGCTCGTGGCAGACCAGGTAATGGCCGTTGGCGATCTTGCGGGCCCGGCGGGTGTCGCGGTGCGAGTCGGGGTGGTCGACGACTAGCGGGATCGACTTGACCACCTTGTCCTCGGCGTCGACCTCGATGATCCGCTTGTTGCCGGTCTCGGCGATCATCGTCAGGCCGTCGGCCAGGCGCTGGAAGGCGTGGATCTCGACCTTCACTTTGTAGCCTTCGACCGGCTTGGAGACATGCTTCCAGACGACCTTCTTGGCCGGCGTGATCTCGACCACGGTGACGTTGTCGGTCGGCAGGAGGATGTTGCCGTTGGGCAGGATCTGCACGTCATGGGCGGTGTGGCGGACCGGGTACTCCCAGGTCACGGCGCCCGACCTGTCCAAGATCGCCAGCTTGCCGCGATCCTGGGCCAGCAGGGTGTAAGGGGGGCCAAGCTCCCCTTCGGAGCCGACCTGGGCATCGGACCGGCCGGCCAGGCAGGCCGCCAGGGCGACCGCGAACCCCATCGTCTTCCAGGTTGCCATGCGATCGCTCCGGTTCGGGCCAGGGGAGTGGTTCCGCGATCCTACCAGGTCCGGCCGGTCAGGCGATGATCTTCTGGATCGGGTCGGCGCCTTCGACGCCGACGAGCTTCTGGTCGAGGCCGTTGTAGAAGTAGGACAGGTGGTTGGGGTCGAGGCCCATCTGGCGGAGCACCGTGGCGTGGAGGTGCTTGACGTGGAGCCGATCCTGGACCGCGGCGCCGCCCAGCTCGTCGGTCTCGCCGACGCTGATCCCGCCCTTGATCCCGCCCCCGGCCATCCACATCGTGAAGCCGGCGGCGTTGTGGTCGCGCCCGGTCCCCTCGGCGTACTCGGCGGTCGGCTGGCGACCGAACTCGCCGCCCCAGATCACCAGGGTCTCGTCGAGCAGCCCCCGGCGCTTGAGGTCCTTGAGCAGCCCGGCGATCGGCTTGTCGGTCCGGCCGGCGTGGTAGTTGTGGTTCTCGATCAGGTTGCCGTGGGCGTCCCAGTTGCTGTCGTTGTGGGCCCCGCCGGCATAGAGCTGGACGAAGCGGACCCCACGCTCGACGAGGCGGCGGGCCAGCAAGCAGCGGCGGCCGAAGTCCTCGGTCCGCTTCTCGTCGATCCCGTAGAGGGCCTTGGTCTCGTCCGATTCGCCGTCGATCCCGACCGCCTCGGGGGCATGCCGCTGCATGGCGAAGGCCATCTCGTAGCTGGCGATCCGGGCGGCCAGGTTGGAGTTGTCCGCCCGGGCGGCGTGGTGCTCGGCGTTGTAGGCGTTGAGGGTGTCGAGAACCTGCCGCTGCTCCTGCTCGGACCGGTCGCCGGGCCGCTTGAGGTCGAGGACCGGGGCGCCTGCGGAGCGGAGGATCGTCCCCTGATAGGTCGCCGGCATGTACCCGCTCGACCAGTTCTTGGAGCCGCTGATCGGCCCGCCGGTCGGGTCGAGCATGACGACGAAGCCGGGCAGGTTCTCGTTGACGCTGCCCAGGCCGTAGTTCACCCAGGAGCCGAGGCAGGGGGAGCCGGAGAGGATCTTGCCCGTGTTCATCTGGAGCATCGCCGAGCCGTGGATCGGCGAGTCGGCGGTCATCGAGTGGAGGAAGGCGATGTCGTCGACGCAGGTGGCCAGGTTCGGGAACAGCTCGCTGACCTGCTTGCCCGACTGGCCATACGGCTTGAACTTCCACTTCGGGCCGACGACCCGCCCCTCGTTCTTCTTGCCGCCCCGGCCGAACGTCTTGATCGGGATCGTCTGGCCGTCGAGCTTGTACAGCTCGGGCTTGTAGTCGAAGGTGTCGACCTGGCTCGGCCCGCCGTACATGAACAGAAAAATGACGCTCTTGGCCTTGGCGGGGAGCGCCGGCGGTTTTGGGGCCAGGGGGTTGGCGAACCGGCCGGCGGTGGCCGAGGGGGCCGACTCCCCCCCCTTGGCCAGGCCGTTGCCGAACAGCCCGGCCATCGCCAGGCCGGTGAACCCGGCGCCGGCTTCCCAGAGCATCTCCCGGCGGGTCCGGCCGCAAAACGCCCCGGCACCGTCGTTTGCGTGGCGAGAACTCTGGCTCATGGTTCGGCTCCGGGGCAATTGGGGATGGCCGGGTTCAGTCGAGGTAGATGAACTCGTCGAGGTTCAACGCGACCAGGCAAAACGAAGCCAACGCGGACTCGGCCGAGGAGCCCCGGTCCCGGAGGCCGGAGATCAATGCCACGCCTCGGGCAACCTCGGCCTCGGTCGGCCTGCGGTCGGTGATGAGCCTCAACGCCAGCACGACCTGGTCCGAGGGCCGATCCCCGGCCTCGCGGCGGAGCCGATCGGCGAGGGCGGCCGACTGGCGATTGATGAACGTGCTGTTGATCATCCCGAGCGCCTGGGTCGGCTGGGTCGTGGCGAAGCGGATCGGCGACGATCGGTCGGTCTCGGCCACGTCGTAGCTTTCCAGGATCGGCACGAGGAGCGACCGCTTGACGTGGACGTAGATGCTCCGCCGCGACTGATCCTCGACGCTCGACTTGCTCCAGCCGGCGCCGGGCACCGACTGGCCGGCCATGACCTCGGCCGGGATCTCGGGGTAGACGCCTGGCCCGTACATCTTCAGGCTCAGGGACCCGGTGACGGCCAGGACCGAGTCGCGGATCTCCTCGGCCGTGAGCCGGCGCATCTCGAACCGCCAGAACAGGTCGTCTTGCGGGTCGGCGGCCAGAGCTTCGGGCTGGGCCCGGGATGACCGCTTGTACGCCTCGGAAGTCATGATCAGGCGGTGGAGCGGCTTCAGCTTCCAGCCGTTGGCGATCAACTCGGTCGCGAGCCAGTCGAGCAGTTCGGGGTGGGTCGGCTTGTCCCCCTGGGTCCCGACGTTGCTCGAAGACCGGACGATCCCCCGGCCGAAGTGGTACTGCCAGACCCGGTTGGCCATCACCCGGGCGGTCAGGGGGTTCTCGGGGCTCGCGATCCAGTCGGCCAGGACCGTCCGCCGACCCGTCGTCTTCGCCCCACCCGTGGTCACGGGGAGGGCCGGGGGCGTGACGCTGGCGACCTGGAGGAACGCGGGCTCGACCTGGTCCCCCGGGCTGTGCGGGTTGCCGCGGAGCATCAGGTGGGTGGGGCGAGCCTGGGGGCCCGACTCGGTCACCACCAAAGCCCGCTCGGCGGTCGGCTTCTGGGCCTTGAGCACGTCCAGTTCGCGGCGAAGCTCGCGGTACCGCTTCACCTTCTCCTCGCCGAGCAGTTGCTTCCCCTCCGAGCGGAAGAGGCGAACGAAGTCCGCCTGAGTGGGGGCCGGGCTCGCCTTCGGCTTCTCCTCGGTCGAGGCCGACAGGGCGACCGGCGACGAGGGCGAGGAAAGGGGGCGGTTCTCGAACCCGGGGCCCGACCAGCTCACGCTCAATGCCAGGCCGTGGCCGGCCTGGAAGTAGTCGAGGCGGATCGGGACCCGCCCTTGCTTGAGCGCCAGGCTCGCGACCCGCGGCTTACCCTGACCGTGGACGCCGTCGCGCTCGACAATCATCTCCCCCGCGACCAACAGCCGGCTGCCATCGTCGGAGTCGAGTTGGAAGGTGTAGGTCCCGTCCTTGGGGACGATCAGCGTCCCCTCGAAAACGAACCCAAACGCCGAATCTCGGGTCCGGGGGGCCAGGGTGAACAGCCCTTGCGGGAGCTTGCCGGCTTCTTCGGGCTTGAGGGCATCGAAGTCGGGCAGCGTCTTCCAGGTGTCGCGGTAGAAGCGATAGGTCAGGTCATCAATGTCGACCGGGGCCAACTGGCCCCCCTTGGCCGCGGCGTACCGCTCGCGGAACTCCCCTTCGAGGGTCGAGAGAGCGGCCTGCACCTCGTCGCGGCGCCGGGTCAGGTCGCGACTGGAAGCCTCGTAGGCCCGCCGGTCGTCGTCGCCGGCGAACAGGAGGGCTTCGTCGGTCGGGCCGCCGTTGCGGTAGTCGTTCACGTTCTGGAAGAACGAGAGGAACCGGTAATAGTCCTTCTGGGGGATCGGGTCGAGCTTGTGGTCGTGGCACCGGGCGCAGTCCACGGTCAGGCCGAGGAAGACCTGGCCGGTGGTGGCGACGATGTCGTCGAGCCCGTCGTAGCGGGCCTGGTCGCGGTCGGCCGGCTCGTCGTCCCAGAGGCCGAGGCGATAATACCCGGTGGCGATCAGGCCTTCATGGCCCCCGTCGGGCAACTCGTCCCCGGCGAGCTGCTCGCGGATGAAGCGATCGTAAGGCTTGTCCTGATTCATCGAGCGGATGACGTAGTCGCGATACCGCCAGGCGTTGGGCTTGGCCCCGTCGCGCTCGTAGCTGTTCGTCTCGGCGTAGCGGACGAGGTCGAGCCAGTGCCGGCCCCACTTCTCGCCGTACCGGGGGGAGGCGAGCAGGCGATCGACGAGCTTCTCGTAGGCGTCGGACGAGGTGTCCGCCTCGAACGCGTCGACCTCGGCCGGGCTCGGGGGGAGGCCGGTCAGGTCATAGGTGACGCGTCGGATCAGCTCGCCCCGCGAGGCCGACTGGTTCGGCCGCAGCCCTTTGGCGGCCAGGCCCGGGGCGATGAACCGGTCGATCGGGTGCTCGGGAGCGGCCGGGCTCGCGATGGCGGGAACTTCGGGCCGCTTCAAGCGGCGGAACGACCAGTGCGCCCGGTCGGTGTCGGTGACCTGGTATCCGGGACGACGGATGTTCGAGGCGGTCGGCTCGACGGCAGCCTCGGCGGGAGTCTCGCCGCCGGGCCAGGGGGCGCCCATCTTGATCCACTGGGTCAACGCATCGACCTGTCGCTGGGGGAGCTTCCCTTTGGGCGGCATGTCGCCCGAGGCGATCCGCTCGACCAGCAAGCTCTCCTCTGGCTTGCCCGCGACCACGGCCGGGCCCGAGTCCCCGCCGCTGACCGCCGCGGGCCTCGAATCGAGCCTCAGCCCCGCCTTGATCTTCGCCGAGCCGTGGCAGCTCACGCAGTTCTCGACCAAGACCGGGCGGACCTGCGACTCGAAGAACTGCACCTGGGCCGCCGTCGGCTGCGAGCCGATCGGTTCGCCGGCGAAGCTCGATGAGACGGAAGCGAGGCAGAGCGAGAGGGTGACCGTCCGAAGCGCGATCGGCGGGTGGTCGAGGATCATCAAGACACCGTGATGGAGGGAGGGCCGGGGATCGTGCGGCGGGATCGAGCGGGCTGTGCCTCACCACTCATGATACTCGCGGCCGAGGGCGAAGTTCAATCGATTCCCGGTCGGACCAGACACATCCAGCCAGGTCGGAGCAATTCGGTGAAATTCGCCGACGCTGATCAATAATCCAGCCGAGCCGCAAGCTGATCGATCGATCCGTAACCTTCGGTCCACCAGTTAGAGGCTATCCGGCAAAGAGTTCGTTGTCATGTAAGCACTTGTGGCAACGAACTTATTAGTTGGCTTGGAGCAAGCCCCCTTCAAACAAGATCGAAGTCTCTGGGATCGCCGTTCGTTGATGAG
>JAABUQ010003050.1_pt1 | contig 31589 bp, 34 predicted proteins | sample 5560001 | NCBI WGS metagenome assembly JAABUQ01 (sample SAMN10711888, study PRJNA513371) | rock metagenome | isolation source: Antarctica rocks | place: Antarctica: Victoria Land, Finger Mt nord | collected 2015-12-18 | reverse complement strand
ATGGGGTGGGGGATGAAGGGGAGATGGAGGTGGATGTGTAGGGGGGGATGAGGGGGAGATGAGGGAGGAGGGGGCATGTGCGCAAGGGGGAACAGGAGGCTTATATACAGGGGGAAGGGGAGGGGGGAAGAGGGGGGGAGGTGGTTGGGGTGATTCGTGGAGTGGATGAGATGGATGAGGTGGTTGATGAGGTGGTTGAGGTGGTTGATGGGGTGATGGGATGATAGGGATTTTGGTGTGTTATGGGGGTAGGTATAGGATAGGTATGTTTCTGTTATGCTGATATGTTGATGGCTTGATTTCCCGGATGTAGTGTTTTGAGAATTCTGGGGTGCTGGTGGATATAAATCCAAGTGAAAAGGGTGAAGAAAGGATATTTTGAGGACGAGGGAGCTTGCTGGCGAGGCCGGAGAAGGAATAAGCTGGACAGGGGCCTGACAAGAGATGATGACTTGATATGGCTTCCCTAGCTATCAGGATATCTGTTTTTCTACTATAGTGACTCTCACTGGCTTGCTCCTCCGGTTTCAGTGTTTTGGAACTTTTTGGGGTGCTGGTAGAGATGAATTTGGGTTAGAAATGGATGTTTTGGTGGGTACGAAAGGTGAAATAAAGGGATCCCAGCTTATTCTGACCCAGTGAGGGAAGGCAAAGTAGGGGGCTAGTCCGGCTTATTTCTTCCCCGGCGTGATATCATAGTCCTGTCAAGAGCAATGATGACTGGCTTGCTGTTTCGTAGGAAGGGCAAGGTCCGTGTTGTCGTGGGAAGCGAGCGGGAAGGTGATGTAATTTGCGAAGACGGTGGGGCGGGTATGGAAGGATCGCTGATATATGGATGGAAATGTTTGGTATAGTTGATATGTCCAACAATGTGTCCGCTGAAAGCTCATAAAGGGTAGGAATTGGCCCAATCGGAATGAAGTCGACATTTCTATTTTCTTGATGAATCGTAAATTACAGCACGTATGCTGTGCATTTGGAGAGTAAGTGCATTACCCTGTCCACTTGTTCTAAGATCAACAACGGTTTTGAGCCTGAGGATTTCGGAACTTTAACGGAACTTTTTCGGGCATCGTTCGCTTTTACGAGAATCAAATCAGTCCGCAACAGGAATACTCTGGCCTTCAACCGTTCGTTAAAACATTGTTGTTGGGCCTTCATCGTAAAAACGTGATACTACCTCCTGATGGCGCGTGATGGAACCATGCTTGCTATAGTAATATTCCCCCATGATGTCGTGAAATCTGGAAAGTCTAGGAAATTTCAGCATGGAATAAGAGCATTGCAAGAAAGGGGCTTACGGGTGAAGGATGTTCTGGCAGAATAACTCCATGTCTTCCGGAAGGAAGCGCTTGTGATCGGCATGTGCAGGATCGAGGCAGTATTTGATAGCCTTCGTGATGGTCTTGCGTCCATAGCGATGGCGCAAATCCGCAAGCAGACCTCGCCGAGTTTTTCGGACTCCGTTTATTATATATTTAACTTCGCCATCCTCGAGATCGAGAGTGATAGGCACAGCCAAGGCAGCTTCTGCTAGAGTCTTGCCCAGGAGTGTCAATTTCCGATCCGCCAATTCTATGGGCCGACACTGTGAATGACTGATAAGAGCAACCGGTCCAGCCGTTAAGGAGTGACATGTTCTGGAATGCGGCAAACGGACCTGACGAATGTTACAACTGCACAGGTCAACCGCCCAAGGTGTGTTCCAGAAATGGATGAACCAATGTGCGAGTCCAAATATCAAGTCCGCACGCTCAAAATCGAAACTCTTTCCTTCTTTGCTAGTGAAAGTTCCATCTATGAGCATTTTTCGGAAAGCCCTGGACCTGGAGCTTGGAGGATCCAACTCGGCCAGGAGCGCGCCCCTTGCTAGATCGGTCTCAACTGGTATGCCATCTAGAATAAGCAGTCGAGCCTTTCTCAGTAGCTCTAAGATTTCGTCTCGTGGGCTCTGGGCCTCTAATCCGTAAATGATGCGGAATCGGCACGCGGTTCGTTTTGGACCTGCAACTGATCTGATGAAAAGAACTAAATGATGATCGTCTAATTCATTCCACATATGAAGAGCCTCGTCCTCATCCGGGGGAGTGAGCTCTAACGCAGCATCCGTTTCCTTAACTAAAGGGCTGTTTTCAAAAGCCAAAGAACCAACCATGGACGCTCGATCAATGAAGTGCTTCAGCGCTGCCAGTTCGCGTACCTCTCTGGGCGACACTTTGCTGTTGGGGTCACCGCTTCGCATCAGTCTGAAGATCCTCATGGAATAGTCATCAAGGCCTTGGACCTGGCTCTTGAGTCTTCCGACCTTGTCCTGCAAAGCGGCATTCTCAAACAGGCTGAATCCTATTCGACGCACCAAACTCATTTTCTGATGGCTTAATTCCGTCCGATTATTTGTCTGGAGGTTTTCCTCTTGTCTTATGAAATCGTGCCATTCCAATCTTTCGCTTGATGACAAGCTACCATCACTACCATTAGTAGTTGGCCGTCTGAGAAGGGTCCTTATACGAGTGGAGAGGTCCTGTAAACTTCGTAATCTGGCTTGAATATCATCGAAGCCTTCTTTCCCCCAAAAGTAAACGTAGAGCTCATCTTCGTGCTGTGGCTCGCTGATCCAAATCGACCGCCAAGCTCTCAGCTGAAGCTGACCATCTGTCAATTGTAGGTCGAAGTGGAACAGAAGATCCGTGCATTCCCTGGCCTTGCCCACATCTTCGTTTATCTTAGAAAGGGTGGTGGCTAGAAAGCCCATGACTCCGATAGCGAAGCCAATACACGATAAAGCTGATAAAGGGTCGAACATGGGTGAATTGGTACTTGAAGGACCAAAGTATATTTATAGAGTCTCAGTGCTCGTCCAAATAGAAAATAGTTGAGCAATGACTCCAGGTGCTGGGCCCTACGGAGTTGCCCTGCAGCTATGGTGGTGCCAACTAAGCCTTGTACGATGCAAGCTTTGCGGGTGATTCCGCCTTTAGCGTGTGCAAAACTCTTGCAGTTTCTTGGCATTTTGCTTCTCTATTTACCACCACCTGATTTTGCCTGCGCATTATCGAGATTTCCCTTTTTTGATTATTATATATTATTATAAACCTTAATTAGATTGTTTTTAAAGTTATTTATTATTTTATATTTTGATATATTTCGTAAATAATTTTCGAAGCTTTTTTAATAACTTTTTTTAATTTCCTTTCTTTACCGTATTTGGTTTGTAACTTTTATTAATTATCGTAATTTTTATACCTTTTAACTAAATAAACGTATTATTTAAACCGATAAACAATAAATAAATTTAAATTTAAATTTAAATTTAAAAAACGTTAATTATTATTAAAATTAATACAATTTATATAAATCCTTTTTATATTTAATAACATATAACAATATTTTAAATTATTATAAAATTTGAAATTATTTTTATCCCTTTTCCTTTTTTTATTCCCGTCCTTACCGCCGTTGCGGAAAAGATAATAATAAAAACAAAAAATTAATTTAATTTTAAAAATATTATAAAATATTATATTTATATTTAATATTAAATAATTTAATAAAATCGGAATAAATAATTAATTAAATAAATATTTTAATATAAATTTATTGAATTTTAAATTAAATAAAATAATAAAATAATATAATATTGAAAAGCAAATTCAACAGCTTTATAAAACAATCGTTTAAATTAAATTAAATTATAATAAAAATATTCGTAATCGTGTTTTATTAACTTAACCTGGATCCAGGTAAAATTGTCGTCTCTTTCGGCATACCTTGACGCTGTTATAAGCAGCCTTTGCACCGGACCCTGCCTACCTCTACGCTGCCCTGATAGCCATTTAACTCCACTATCATGAGATAGCGCTCGTCACCTACGTGCCAACGTTATCCTTCCGCATTTCACAAGCATCATGATACATGTTGGGGGTGCTCCTCCGTGATGGGTGGATTTCGATGGTTGGCTAAGCGTACACGTGCCAACATGCAGGATTGCGACACCAGAAGGATTCCGAGTGCCCAGGGTCCCCCGGGGGCACTTACCTAGAAGCCAATTCTAGTCCTCTGCCATGGCCATAAAGAGGTCAGCACTCTTCCCTTTTTCCTATCCTTCCTCCCTCCTCCTCCTGGACATCCCCTCCATACTTTTTCGTCCCTTGTTTCCCCTTCTCTTGGCTTATACCGCAGCTATCCGTGGTCTCTATCTGACCGACAATGGTTCGTCGCAAAGTCCTACGCCCCCCCCCAAGGGCGGCCTCCTCTACGGCCCACTCCCCTACTGTGAAGGACCATGTATCTGCACGCGACTATTACAACCGGCGATACAAAGAGGTGGACAAGAAGCGTCGGTCTACGGGTCTTTATGAGGAATCTACAGAATCACATATGAATAGGATGGAAGGTCTATGGAAAGAGTACGTCGAATACCCCTCCCTTCCCGCTCCAAAATGTCTTGTACTTACCAGCGACCGTTCCTAGGTACTGCAAGGTAGTCAACATCGACCCATACCACACGCTCAAGAAGTCTCCTGCGGGCAGGATTAACAATTTCTTTCACTGGATATGCAACGAGTACACCGTCCGGAAAGTCAGCTCCCTTACTACATACTGGCACCAGCTCAGCCAGGTATATATCAAATACAAGGGTCGACGGATAAGTCCGCTGGTATTGAAAAAAGTTTATGAGGTATGCTGCCACAGACCTAGAAGTACTAAGCAGTGCTAATGAGGATGGACTAGTTTATTGTTGGACCCCTTGCACAAGAGCATAGCTTGGATGACAGCGAGACGGACAAACCCTTGCTGGACGTGGAAGACTTCTTGGAGGTACTCCGTTGTCATTGGGTAACCGATACCAACTCCTTTCCGCACGAACGCCAGCGGGTGCAGGTTGCCACCCTTCTCTTGCTAGCGGCGGTCACTGGTTCTCGCCCTGGGGCACTGCTGGCGATTACTTACAGCGATATCGATCTGTTCGTGTTGCGCGATCAAAAAACGGGTGAGGTTGCTCTGACCCTCCAGCTTCGCTTGAAGAAGACCAAATCACGACAGAAGCGAAAGCGACCGTGAGTTAGAACCCCCTCTCTACCGCTCGGAGATATTGACTCCAACGCAGGAAAACCTATACCTTCTTTATGGACAACAACCCCATGTTCTGCGTAATCTCCCATATCGTTGCTCTTGCTTGCGATGACGAAGCCTTCCGATTCCCCAAAATCACCCCCCGAGTGGTATTTACGCTTGGAGTACGCCCTGGGTTGAACTGCCAGCCAATCCAGTGGCACGATGAAATGAAGGACAGGCCTGTCTTCCGCGTATCCAGCAGTCCGGACCGGGGAAAATGTCAAGAACCACACGAACCCCTCCCCTACGGCCGATATCAGGAATGGGTGAAGCGTTTGGGAGAACAGACCGGCTTCGTACAGGTTTTGACTACTTATTGCCTCCGTCGAGCGGCGGGTAACGCAATTAACGGTGAGCCTCAGAGAGCTTGACCCAGGTACTGATTGACTGACTGAGATAGACGACCCAAACTCGAACGAGGCGGTGCGCAATCTGGTGCTCGACCATGCCAGTTCGATGATCTTCCAGCGGAATTATCTCTCCCGAATGATTCGTTACGATACGCAAGCGGCTTATCGAGGCACCGCATCACGAGGGGATTTGATCATTGCTTCTCACCGGATGAGCCGCATGATCGATCCTCGTCGACCTCGCGGGCCTTCTCTCCAACAATTGCAGCATTTACGGCAGGACACAGGCATCCAAGAGCTGCGCAAGCATCAGCAAGACCTCTACGAGCAGATTCGCGATCAGTTTAGGTACATCTACCTGGCAGAAGGTCAGCCGATCTATGATGAATACCAGCAAATCAAGCAGGATATCGATCGTATCCTCAAAGAGAAAGGGCGGGCACTCAAGGCGCAATTGCAGGCGGACTATGATACGGCAGCTCCAATGCAAGACATGATCGCGCAGCTGGCGGTTAATGATGCTATCCTTTCCCCCGTTCAGCCCCGTCCGGTCCCGGTAAAGTATGCCTTCGAGGAACGCGCGCGCATCGCCCAGGCCTTCTTCGATCCGCTGTCGTCCGCCGAGTGTGATGGAAACCTAGATCGGCAGATCTCCATCGTCGACGATTTGGTCTCGCTGTGCACTCGTCAAGAACGGCGTCCTCGGAAACCCCGTCGATCGTGGGAGGATGATACTGCGACAAGCTCCTCGGATGACAGCACCGACGTAGATATCAAATCGGAATGCTCGGATTCCGACGCACCGGTCGGATGCCAATTCCCACTCCAATGTCAACCTTTCCAATGTCTGCATTGCATCGGCGATGCTACGCTGCCCCTACACGAACGACAACACATCTTCGGCAGCAAACATTCGCTGCAGCGCCACTTTGATCGGCATCATCGATTTCAACCTGGCCAGCATTGCCCATTCCCTAGCGATGAATGTACGCAGCTCGTACTCGAAAGCCTCATGCACTTCAAAAACCACGCAGCATGGGTCCATGGAATCTACATGTCTGATAAATGCTAGTTTTCGTCACTCATCATTTCGATGGATTGGGATAGATCAATATGTTATTGTCATGGTCAACCGTTCTCCCGTGGCTGTGGTAACAAAGTTGATAATGAATCCGTTCTACCAATTCTATCACCGTCATGACATAGATATTTGTATTGTGATTCTTTCTCCTCATGTTGGCCATAATGCTCGTTGTAGCAGTGTACGGAGATCTTTTTGCGTGCAAAGGCTTGAATCATCTTCCCTTACTCCGTGTATTCTATCTCGTCTCGTTGATCCCGCTTGATACTATAACAGTCCCCGATCCTTTCCATTCACCAGCATTCGATAAGAAGCACCCCCAAGAACTTATTCTCCTTGGCCATTTTCAAAGGGTACCTTGTATCTGGGTGGTCTTCCATATACTTAGCCAAATCCCCTCTGGAGTGAAATCTGTGAGGAATTCGCCCAGCTTTTTTCGCATCAAGGAAATCAAAGATGTTGATGTTGACAGCTTTCAGGGTCTGAAACGGAACGAGACATCAGCTTGGGTGCGTCGTTGGGGAAAGGGTGCACACCTTTTTGCATTTGTTGATGGATGGTGGAACTGGACTGATTCCGCAATCCTGGCAGAGCGCTTGCCATCTTTCCGTCACACCGGCGTCGCTGCCGTAATACAAGTCAAATTGTCCGCTGACCCGTCCAGCCCTTTCTCTCCTAGTTGTTCCCCCCCCGACGTCAAGGCTTTGAAGGCTGCGTAGCATGGAGGAAAATTCATCGTTATCCGTGCCATGCTGAGCTTCAGCACGCCTTTCCCTTTCGTTGAGGTTGGAGCCGACAGGAACTTCTGATCCGAAACATTGGTTCCATGCTTTTTCGAACACCTTCCTGTTCGACCCCTGCTTCCATTTCCGATGTTTCGCTAAACGGTGAAATTCCGTATAGAGCGTGGCACGAGGATCAAATTGGAAATCGTATCGTTGGAAAAACGCTGATCTTGTCGTGGCTAGTATGGCTGCCATCACAGGTAATTATTCGTCTAGGAATTTTTAAATTCTGGGCTGTCAAAGTCCCGAACCAAGACTCCCTGGCTCCACGATGCCAGAGAGCTGGGAGTTAGAAGGCGAGCGGAACCTGCTTAACGTGACCGAAATCGGTTGATGTCTTAGAAATCAAAAGTCCCCAACTCGATGGCGAAGGAACAAATGAGGACCTGTCGATAAGACACTGCCAAGGATACATTGACAAAATTTTTCGTTCAAAAGAGGCGACACGATCGACCATTGATATTTACTAGTTCGCTGATCGGAAACATGGGAAGTGGGCATGTCCCACACGGTTCGGGGCGCCGGATTCTTGCATAATTACTTTCCATGATAACGAATAGATGGCCGCATAAACTAATTTGAGCGGGGGCTTAATTATGCATGTTCTTGAGATGGTGTTCGGCTGTCCCCACCGCGCAACAGATGGGTCTACAATCGACCAATGAACGGGCACAAAATTGTTTAGGCAGAAAGCTTACGGCGAAATCGATTCTCACCGAAAGTTGCATATGCGACCCTACATTAGTCTATGTGCCGAGCTTTATGCATCCATCTTCTCTCCAACCAATGAAAATGATACACAAATTCAGGTTCCAACAGCAAAGCAAGATCGCTACACATGCCCTGCCACGATGCGTTTCCTTTACGGAGACCCACAATTCAGACCACCCAATGACTCGTTCACAACTTCCAGTCATATATCCTGGACTCGCCCTTACCGTCCCCACCTCTGAGCTTTGGACATCCATATATTCCGCCGACCCCGAAACCCTCCTGACACAATACTTCAGACCTATTGGACGGTTCATCTAGCTTCCGGTAATCGGTTCGCAATCATGAAAGCCGACGGCTCGCACTTCGGGCTTGCGAGTCCTGATCTCCTGGAAAAGATTGATAGGCTTTTTGCGTGTAACGTGGGAGAATATGTCGACCTTCCGCAGCTAGTGGTCGTTGGCGACCAGTCAAGCGGCAAAAGCTCCGTCCTGGAGGCATTAACGAGACTTCCATTCCCCCGAGAGAGCGGGCTCTGCACGAGGTTCGCGACCCAGATCACTTTCCGCCGGTCCCCAGAGACACACGTGATGGTGTCCGTGATCCCAGCACAAGATGCGAGTGAGGAACACAAAACAGCCACTCGCGCTTGGACCGTGAACGGTCTTCGATCGTTAGATGCTGGCACGTTTGCCAACATCATGACGCAAGTACGTGAATCTTCCGCGCTTTCGCTGCGATAGTAACAGGATCAGGTTAATACCGTGATGGGCCTCGAGCCGACCGAGTCCGGTTCGAAAAGGACGTTCTCCACTGATATCCTACGTCTCGAGATCTCCGGCCCGAAGGAAGACCATTTGAGCGTAATCGATGTCCCAGGAATTTTCAAGAGACACACTTCTGGGGTGACGACCAAAGCAGATATGGAGATGGTTGGATGTATGGTTCACAACTACATGAAGAACCCCCGTTCCGTGATGCTAACCGTTGTGCCGGCGAACGTCGATGTCGCGACCCAAGAGATACTCGAGAAGGCGGAAGAAGTTGATCCGGATGGGGTCAGAACCTTGGGAGTCTTGACCAAGCCGGACCTGGTAGATAAGGGCGCGGAAAAGGACGTAATGGATCTGGTTGAAGGGAGAAAGCACGAGCTCAGACTCGGTTGGTATGTCCTCCGCAACGCCGGTCAAGCCGAGCTTGGGAACCCCGTCGCCGACCGTGATACCACGGAGAGACGCTTTTTCGCCGAGCGATCGCCGTGGAACAGCCTGGATAAAGAAAGAGTGGGCATCACTTCTTTCAGGGACCGCCTACAAGAGATTCTCGCGGGTCATATTCGTCGCGAGTTCCCAAAGGTAAGGTCTTCGACAGGCTCAACGAATCCACATAATCTTACAAACGCTTCAGGTGAAATCCGAGATTACCAAGAAACTCAATACATGCCACCAGAATTTGCAAGCTCTCGGGGTAAAACGTCAAACATCGGCCGAACAGAGTCGATATTTGACGGGGATTGCAATGGAATTTCAGAAGCTATCCGCGGAAGCGTTGTTGTCCAATTACGGACGCGCCGACGTCTTCGACAAAAACCCAACGCTCCGGCTCGCGACCGCTGTAGTCAACCGCAGCGATCTCATGTCGGAGGCTATGGCAACGAAGGGGCATACGTTCCATTTCGAATCCAGCGATATAGAAACCGGTTCCCATCAAGGAATTGAACGTGCAGCTCCTGAAGCTCTAGAGGTCGCCGCTATAAAGCTTGACGATCACAACCCGGAAGGAACGATCGAGGTCCGGCAGGTTCAAGATCATGCAGAGCTTGAAAATCTGGTGCAAGGGCCTGAAACGTTGGCCGAACCGCAGCGCGGAAGCATTCATGTTTGGCTGAAAGAGGTCTACCGCGGCGCGCGGGGCTTTGAACTTGGGACCCTCAACTCCTCGCTCCTCGCCGTGACTATGAAGCGTCAGTCGATGAAGTGGAAGAGTCTGGCGCTAGGGTATATCGCTGACATCGTGACGTTGGCTCACACTTTCGTCGTGGATCTCCTGCGCGTGGTCTGTCCTGTTGAACGAGTCCAAATCGGCCTAATCTCTCTGCTTACGGATCCCTTGGTGGAGAACTACAAGTCGGCCATATCCCACGTGGATTTTCTTTTGGAGATCGAGCTTGAGGGAACTCCGGCGACGCTCAATCACTACTTCAACGAAAATCTGGAAAAATGGTAAGCATCGCCGGGTACTACAAGAAGGTTACTCAGCTCACGGTTGTTGGCAGTCGTCAACGGCGGATGCGCGCCAGGATGGAAAGCAAAGCCTTTTCCGATTGTAGGCATGGCGAAGTAGTCAAGCTCGATGACATTATGCAAAATCATCCAATGAACAACGCCGATCACGCCATACAAGATCTCCACGACATCTTACATTCTTACTACAAAGTTGCCCGCAAACGGTTTGTTGATTCCGTACGTATGCAAGCGGCTGACCATTACTTGACAACGGGGCCGAACACGCCGCTAAAGCTGTTTTCGCCAGCTTTCGTGGCTGGAATGACACCGACACAGCTGGAAGAAGTAGCTGGAGAGGATTTGACGCTCAAGCGAAGGCGGATGCAGCTTGAAAAAGAGAGCAAGGATCTGGCCGATGGCAAAATGATTCTGAGCTAGCCGTGGACGCAGATCGTACTGCCTTCGTTCCGTAGTTCGTACACAAAGTGGATAATCGTCTTGATATACTCTTGTCCTGATTTGTTCGTGGGTCATTGCACGGCTTGGACAACAGCTTGGTTATCGGTGGAAAAGCCATCCACACCCAAGTCAATCCCTGTTTACTCTTCAGGCATATATCATAGGCAAATCTAGGCGATACCGCTTCGACTAGCAAGCTAGTCGAAGGCCCCCGTTACGAGCGAGGTAGATGTTCCTCACTCTGTATACACCGACATGCGCCTACTGTTCTCTCGGGCCGCCCAGATAGTCTCTCAGGTACTGTTACCACTAGTGGCTACCATTGCGTACCGCGCCCCATGGGGTTTACCCACTTCGCGTTACTAGAAAGAGATCTCCATCTAGCTAGCCGACCATGTCTCGCAAGGGTTGTTATATTGATTCTCTAGCCAGCAGAAGAAATACAACATTTCCGCTCTTACTAACCAAAACGCACGCAGAGGTATTGCGTACGATCCGAAGGTGCCCTGTTTAAAAGCTAGCGGACTAACATTTCCACGAGAACAGCTTCGGTCCATGATGCCGAGACGCGCGACCCAATGTGTTTCAGATAGGGACATTCTCTGTATTATTGTAATGTGTCTTGGCTGGGGTTGAGTAAGGGCAGGAGCAGTCAAGACAGAAGATGGGAGAAAGAGTGAGCATGCATTTGACCCCGAGACAATTCCCCCTATTTTGACCATTAGTCACATGAAACTCTCATTGTATAGTTGCCACTGACCATCATTGCCTTCGCTAAGCCTCTTCGAGGTCTATCCTTGGTCTCCTGATGTTCATGGAAAATCACCGCCACAACGGATCCTGTGCCTCGGATCTTGCCGCTTCTTCCGCCTCGCACTTGGCAATTTTCGCCTCCTTCCGTGGACTCAGAGCTTCCGGCGGCGTGGCTTCCCGACGTCTCTTCCTGCAGTTGGGCACAAGGGAGGATTGTATGCCTCGCTGCGCTCGCTTGGTTTCATCTCTGGTCTCGGCATCGTGCAGGAAAGAACAGAGTTGCCCGTTTGTGATCCGAACGACTGTCATGCTCTGCGTTTCGTAAGGTGTATTCACGAAGCAAGTCTTGGGCGCAAAGTCACGGAGCTGAAGCGACAATCCTCGACCTTGAACGGTGGTCCCGTCGTCGGCACGAAATTGCTGCCAAAGCAAAAACCGTCAGCAGCCAATTGGGCGCAGATTTTGATGGATGATGACCGAGTATGGAAGGCATTACATCAGCTTCCTGATCACTGAACATCTCTAGAATAACGGCTTCTTCCTCGTCTGGACCCGGCACTACCCGAGGTCGCCAGATAGACAGCGACGCTTTCTTAGACCCAACACCGCATTCAATGTCAAGCCCAAGGATTGCGGCGATGTTTCCGTCAGAACCGCATATGTATTCATCAGCCAGCCTCCTCAGGACTTTGTGTTGCTGCGAATATGAGGTCTCCATAATGATGGAGGGATATTGGGAGTCGGCGTGCGCGAAGGAGGCGTCCGGTGTGTGCTTGGGGTAACGGTCGTTGATGGGTTCATCTCCATAGAGATAGACGTCCGAGGTTGATTCTGGTCTGACCTGATCAACGATTGCTGCGACATCCTTGGTCCTATGAGCAACCAGCTGGGACCCAATCTCCTGAACAACAAGCTCCGTGAATATGTCGTGGGTAGATGTTGGCATCCTGATGATGAACAAAGAAGTATGGGGAGACCAGTCGAACCTTGTATTCACATGGATACTCGTCAGCGCCATACCTTTGAGAAAGTGGGAAAGACCTGTTCACTTGCCGGAGCTTGCCCAGCACGTAGTCATAAAGCGATCTCTTCCTCTCCAACGTCAACCATAGCGCCTGAGTTTCGCCTGGCGTTATTGTGAACTCCGTCCAGGGTTCCACCTCTAGCCCTTTGGAACATGAGATTAGAAGGTCGAGAAGACTGTTGCCCGTCGTTGACAGTCTGATCGTCTGAGTTGATGGGCTTGGTGGGAGACCTTTCTTTGAGGCACAGACAGCGCGAGGTTTCTTCCCGCAACGTTGCGGTAGACCGCCAAAAGCCTGAGATGTGGTGGGCCTCTTGTGTTCACGCATGGTGGGAAGTGGTATAGCTATCACATTTGGTGCGCGGTCACAATGCGATGCAGGCAGCCGATCGTGACTTGTTATTCACCGCAAAATGTGAACACAGTTTGGAGACGACTCTCGGTGCGTGCCGAGCCTAGTGGCTTTTGTTCGGCATCTATGGAGATTGGGAACGGGGGATTCAATCTCTTTTCCGCACTAAACCTAAGTGGGCTAAGCGCACCGCATCGGATGGGCATGGATAGGACGACTTCGCTGCAGCCCCAGAAGGGGCCACTCGCGGAAATCGAATACGGATTCTTTGCTAAGATATCTGTTCTCTATAATCAACACCTCGTTAAAATTGGCAACTAGATCGATAATTGCCTAGGGGCTTATATAATTGCTAGCTAAATATTAACGATTAAGTTAATTGGCTTACTTATTTCGTTCAATTACCCAATTCAGGCGAACGCGGAACTAATCGGTTACGATAGACAAGCTAGGGGCTTTTAGGTAGGTAACAAGGCATGATGTGTTGGCCCAACGTATTGCAGCAGAAGTTTTGGAATGGGTGCCTGATACAGTAAACGATAGAAAGACCAGATGAGGTGACGGGTTTCCCTGCTGCTAAAATCTCACTCTTACATGAATAACACTCCCATCGAAACAATCCCCTTATTTTCCTACACTCGATTTTATCCAGTGCAGACGCCAAATACCCGCGCTTTCGTTCTTCCTATCCTTGCGTCTTCCAGAGTTAAGGCGCAGAAGCACAACTCGAAGACGTAGTAATCACTCAAGCAGAATGTCAAAAGGCTCGAAGCATTCTGAATATTACGCGGTCCTTCGTGGCTTCTACATCGCTGCCCCAACGATCTTCTCGTCTTGGTAGGTCTCCTACAGGCCTTGTGGACCAGCACGTCCTTTGAGTGCTGACCAAATGCATTCATTTCAGGGGTGATGCACATCCTGTAGTGACCGGCTTCTCGGGCCAAGATTTCTGCGGATTTGAGACTTTGGCTGAGGCCGAGGATCATATGGACATCAAGGGTGTGAAGAATTACAAACTACAATATCAAAGTCCGGTAAAGGGTCAACCCGCGTATTATGCAGTCGCGAACGGTCGAGGACCTGGCATCCAGGAGTATTATCAGTAAGCTTCCGGATTCCGCTCACAGGTAGCTCTCCTAACGCCGACAGCGGCCGTGGCGGTGCTGAGCCAAAAGTGGTGAGCTTTTCAGGCGCTTGTCACAAGCGCTTTCGGACGCGAGCACAGGCAGAAGCCTTCATATCGGATTGGATAGAAATGTTTGCCTGCGTCGCAAAAGCCAACATCAGAAGGGGATTGTTGGGTGGCCATCGACCAGCCTACATGCAGGAATGGTCCCTTCAGTTTGAGTGGAAGAAAGACGCGGACGAAGTTGAGGACGAGCTTGTGGAAGGCATGGGAGAGATCAAATTGAGGAGCGCCAAGTGACTCTCATGGACTCAAGATCACCTCCGCCTGTGCGCGCGTTATCGTGTTTGCCAGGGAGCATTGACCTTTTGCTGCATTGACGTGCACCAGTCGGATGAAAGTAGAGGATTATAGTCGTCTATTAGGCTAGTTCATCACATTCATAACACAGCGAATGCTCTGGGTTTCAATTGCCACGACTGCATCCTCTCTCCTGTTGAGCTTTACGCATGCTTATGGTCGACGATGGTCTCCCTTTATACCATGATGGCCCCTATGCGTGACGTGACCTTGAGTAGGGAATGGATTATTTATAACGGAAATGCGACGGAATGCGTCCAAATGGTATGAGCTTGTAAGGCGCGCGTCGGTGCTCGCTCAGCCACTGCCCGCTTCAGCTTCTTCTCGCACAGGCAACGCATATCTTCGACGGAAAAGTTCGAGGACTTCTGGCGCGCCTTTAGGGTACTGCAGGATTCGTGCCCGCTCAATATCTTCGACCGCGAATTGTTTGGACAGGTCGGCGCTCTGCAGGCAAACCCATTTTACACTGGGCTCAACAGCGTCACTAATACTGCGAAGCAGATCGCCCTGGCATTCATCCATTAATGTGACCATGCTGTCAAAATGCTTGTCGCTCATGCTCAGAATTCTCACCCGCCGTCAGCGTCAGTGTACATGAATTCCAAGAAATAACGTACGTGGTGTTCGTCATACTAAAGGCCAGCCCAGCCGTGCCGACACTTTTTGCCAGAGGTATCAGTCCAAGGATCCCAACCCCAAAGGTTTCTACAAATGAGTTCAGCCGCCGGCCGAATCGACGCAGAGACTTCACTTCGTTGTACAAAGTGGAGTATTCAGAGCTATTTTCGTCAGAGTCAGGATACAGGTCCCTCAAGATCGATCTGGTGAGCTCAGCTGCTGCAAGATTCTGCGGGTTGCCCCGCGGCCTCTTCGTACTTCGCACTACGTCTTCTGTAGTGGCGACGATGAAGAGGCCAGTCTTGCACACTTCTTGACAACACTTGTCAGTGTAAAACTTTGTGATATGAAAATTCTTCAAGAGTGTAGAATAGGCAGCATCGGTGTCGAATTCCCTTATCACCTGCAATCTTTTTGTAGCTGACCAGCCACCGACTGAGGACGCTCTCTGGCTGTGGTGATGTTGTCGAGAAGCACGCAGCACGTCCACAAGCACAGCAAGGGAGTCGCAGCTGCCCACGATGAAATTGACAATCTGCACCTCATCCTTATGATTACCCAGGCCCAGAGCTTCTAACCGACCTTGCGCATCTTGGTCTACCAAGACGTCCCCCGGACAGGACAAGCCTCGCTCCTCAAATTTGTTTCTTTCCTGGGCGATGTACATAGCCGTTGCAGATCCGCCTCCGCTATATCGCAAACGGTCGTTCGTTGACTTTCTCGGTCGCCTAGATACTGACTTTTGGGGGACTGCGGCTTTCATTCCTGTCGCGCTATGCAAGTTCCGATGCTGGATGAGCGGGGCGCTCATGGAATCCTGCAACAGATCGAGAGCTTGAATAGACTGCGTGTGACTTACGACCGCCTCAGCGTCCGCTGAGCTCGCCTGACCAGCCCGGCCTTGTGTTGAGTCGTGAATGGTGCCACAAAGAGACCCACAACTCTCACACAAATGCTCGTGTCGACCTTCAAATGGGTCAGGGTCAACTGTTACGGCAATTTCACTGCGAGTCGTTGTCTCGATGGTGGGTTGTTGCTCTCCATTTTCATCCTGCTGATCACTGTCTGACTCGGAGGAGCTCCCTACTAGGGAGCCGAGTGCCATATGATTAATTGGCGAGACTTCCCTTCCCCATGCGTTAAGATCCCGATCTAAAGTATGGTCGATTTGGTAAGGAGACAAAGATTTAGGCGACATCCTTTCAAGTTCAAGACTCCGGGGAGATTCGGCCATTGCAGGCCCTGGGGGCTGCCGAGAAGTGCAGATCTCGCCATGGGAGGCCCGGCTACTCCCGAAAGCTTCGGAAACGGGTAGACGACCGCTTGTTGCTGGGCCGCAATTTACCCGAGACGTCGGGTCGGGCATGATCCGCTGGCTTCCACATATCGTATCACTTGAGTATGTGGATTCTTGTGACGAGGCTTTCTTCCCATCAAGAGGTGTAGTGATGGCATTCGTGTCCTGTGTTATGTCTAAGCTGGGTTCGTTGCGTGCAAAGATGCTAGGCACCATTTCAGTACGAAGAAACGCAGGTTGTTATCAAGCAGGGACAGACCACAGACGGCTTATTACTCGATATATGGCGGCCCATTCTCCGTTCGTGTCGAGATATATCGCAAAAATGATGGCTCTGACACTTGAACTTAAGGTGTGCGGACTAGGCAATTCACCCTTTTGTCGTGGACTGCATTTGACGAAGGGCGCGATGCCTGTCGATCTCGCAACAGAGGCAAGATGTTTGTTTGCACTGATAGAGCATACACTTTCATGGACAGTGGCTTTTCATCACTTAAGACTGGTTTCATATCAAGCAATTTTACAGACTCACCTCGCGTCGAACCCGTCGGAAACGACTGGCAGCCCAGTATGAATTGGAGAAGGAATTCACCGACCTGCGCATATCCCCTATGACCGTCATAATTATCGTCTTCGGCGCCGGGAGCTGTCAGAGCTTGTTTCAAGAGATGTCGATTTGTGAAAGTGTGCCCGATGATAGCATAGAGCGGATCGTAGCTCTCATGGAGTGACATGGCATTGGTGGTATAGCTTTGACCGATAGAGGTCAAGATAATGCTTGCAAGTGAGGCGTTGCGCAAATCCATAGTAATGTATGTTTGCGCTATTCCTGTTCGAGAATTTACATTCCGACGGAGCACGTAAATACTCCAGATGGACTAGTCCGGTTCACATTGGGGCTCCTGAAGGTGATTGCGCCCCCCAGCTTATCAGTGGGTGTGGAATTAGGGCGTGGACGGCATGATCGGCGGGCGAAAGACTTCCCCACTATTTGTCGAACGCATCAATCGTACATCAATACCTCCTGGCAGAATGTTCACATCGATTATGACACTTCGCACAGTCCGATGATCAATTTGACTCCTAATTAGCGCTGAGCCTCTTGTTCCACGTGGAGAACAATTTTGCGCCACCTCAAATTTCACCCCGCCATCGACTCGACATCAGTCAACCGCCAAACAAAAGTGCATCCAGCAGGTGACACTTTTCTGAAACGATGGCATGGAATGTTGGGTCTATCGCGGCAATCAATCACTCGATTCTCACTAGCTTTAAAGACGCTATTTTCGTGGCACTATTGGCGGCGTTTGAATTGAAGCTGGGTCTCTGTTACCGTGTAGAATTTGGCAAGGATTTTCACCTGAGAGGTGGGGTTCACGGGTGCAGGAGAACGGGCTGCTGCAGCCAGGCTCCGTGACACCTTGATTGGTTGGTTGATGAGGTGGTCAATGCCAGCTCTGAGAAACTTATGCGCACGAAGAATGTGGATTGGTGAACAAATTCATCCGGGCGGACCTTCCCTCTCACTTCCATCTCACGTCCATTTCACGTTCATTTCAAATCCATTTCACCTCCCACTACCTGCATCTGATAGTGAGATATTATATCGATCATTTAGTTGAGTGTCCTACCCACACTTCTCAGGGCCCAGGAATTCAGCATGATGCCTACCAACTGCGAGGACGCATCGAGCCGTTTGCCTGACTCAACGGCGGACCCTCAGCTGCATCTATCAGAAATCCCTCGATCTCGGTCTCCTTCCGACGAAAAAGCAGTAGTAGTCGGCTTATATGGAGTTCCAGGCTCCGGCAAGACATTTTTGCTAAACCAGCTGAAGCAAGAACTCGGACAGAAGCAGTTCGCGTTTTACGAAGGCTCCGAGATGATTGCCACCGTTGTTCCTGGCGGCCTTGATGCATTCCAGAGTATGGAAGAGCAGCAGAAAGCATGCTGGCGCGAGTGTGCTATCGGAGCGATTGGAAAGAACTGCGCCGACAGCGAACAAGTCGCAGTTGTCGCCGGACATTTTATGTTCTGGTCAGAGGAGCAGGAAGCTGCACGGCCAGTGTATACCCAGAATGACTTAAGAACCTTTACGCATATCCTCTACTTAGACGTCCCCGCTGAGGTCGTCGCACAACGTCGTCGGAACGACAGTGAAAAAAGTCGTCCGTCTATATCGGCAACCCAATTGCGCAAATGGCAGCAGGAAGAAAAGACCCAGCTACGCGAACTCTGCCGCTATTATAGCATTTTGTTTTCGCTTGTGTCCCCACAAGTGACGCTGCTGAACAAAGTCTCGACACTGTTACACGACTTCAGGTACCACACCGAGAAGTACAACTTATCTCGGGCCGAATGCAGTCTAGATGACGCCGTTGTTGCTAGCCAAGGCCAGCTGGAGACGATGTTGGTCCTGGACGCCGATAGAACGTTGGCTGCAGAGGATACAGGAGCGTTGTTCTGGAAGAGGGTCTCCAATCTGCGATCATTGGAAGACGAAGCATCTACGTTGAAAACATTATTCAGTGGCCCTTTGGGTCACTCATATACTGCTTTTCGCCAAGCCGTACTGCTGTATGAAGAAATAGCTAGTGATCAAGACTTTGAGGCCCTTTGCCAAGACGTGGCATTGGCGGTGACCATACATCCCGAGTTCGTGTCCCTGTTGCAACTGGTGGCGGAGCAAAAACATGTTGGCGCGGTGGTAGTCAGTTGTGGGCTGCGTCGTGTCTGGGACAAGGTGCTGGAAAGAGAAGGTCTCTCTGAGAAGGTGAGAGTCATTGGTGGGGGACGTATTTCGGACGGTTTCGTCGTTTCAGCTGCGGTTAAAGGCGCCTTGGTTGACCGTTTGCGAGAGGCTCACCACATATACGTTTGGGCGTTTGGAGATAGCCCGCTGGACCTGAACATGTTGAACAAGGCAGATCAAGCCATTGTCGTAGTTGGTGAAGATCAGACCAGGAGCAAGACCATGGATGCGGCCCTGACAAACGCCATCCATTCTGACGGTCTTCGGGCGCGCCAGGCCGTACTGCCAAGCAACGCCTCACCACGCTTGGATGTCACCAAGCTTCCCGTAATCAAGCTCACTGGGTTCGAATTCGTCAATTCTCTCCTGCGCGGCCGATATACTCATGGTGGTCTCCAAATCACCTGTGCTAGCGATAGGAACGCGGCAAAGCTGCTCGCAACGCCGATGCGCGATGCAGCGGTTGCTGGCCCGGACTTGAGGGAAGCGCATCGTCGTGTCGGATACTATCTGGCGATCGAGTTCCTGGCCGATGTGATAGGTCTCGAACCTTCCCCAATTCGGCATGTCCTCGGTCATCAGACGAGAGGCTGTCGGCTTCTTCACGAGCGACAGACAACGATCGTGGCGCTAATGCGCGGCGGAGAACCTATGGCTTTTGGCGTCAACGACGCTTTCCCACTTGCCATGTTCGTCCATGCCAGCGATGCTGATGATATCAAGCTCCATCATTTGGAAGGACAGCTCACAATAATACTAGTAGATTCGGTGGTCAATACCGGTAAAACTATTGTGGAGTTCGTGCAGCACGTTCGCAAGCTTCATACCACCATTCGCATCGTGGTAGTTGCCGGTGTCGTTCAGGCCCAGTGTGTTTCCGGGGGTAATCTCAGCGAGACACTCGCACGTCACGCACAACTTCATCTTCTGGCGCTTCGCCTTTCCGATACCAAATTCACCGGCAGTGGCACCACCGACACCGGTAACCGACTATTCAATACCACGCATCTGCCCTGACTGTGTCTCTTCTCCGTCTCCACTCAATTACGTCCTAGACGATGGGCAATCTCTCTCCGACGGTATTCCAAATCCCTGTCGAAAACTCCGGGCATGCTCAGCATATCGAAACACGGCTCCTTCAGGCTTCTCATCCAGCAGGTCATCTGATCATGGCCGAGACCCCTTACTTTGAGGGTGCGTAACTCCAAGCCTTGACTAATTTGGAGAAGGCGGGTACCCAGGGACGTGGATGAAGGGATGTGCATTCGGTTGTTTAGTGGATTATATGCGGATTGGAGGGGCGATGATAATGGATGCTGTTCAAACCAGCCATGCATGAAGCTCTGGCTTGGCTTCCCTTACTCGAAAGCCTCTGGTCAGCTCTTTTGTACACCCCTATGTAGCCTTAGCTATCTTTTGTGAGTAGGGGAGGTGCCCAATTGCAAGAAACCATGGCTATATGAACGTCGATTTGACTGGCAGCTGCGATCCACCAGTGTCTCTTGATTTCGTCTTCTCGTGAAATGACTCGATAGTAGTCTTCCAAGATGCCGCCCTCTACGACAGCTCTCTCGTGTATACATTGAAGGTAAAACTTGCGATCGCGCCTCATCATTGCCGTGTTCTTGTGAGACCACTCTACAGAACTTCCGATCCAAAACGGTTCGTGCGTGAGGAAGCGAGGATAGCTGGCCGCGAATTGAAGTGGGACGAAGTTTGCCCAGCCCAGATCGATGATACTATCATTGGATCAGCGGAGTAAGATCAAACAGCTGATAAAGCACCTACCATTTCACATCGAAATGCTCATCAACGATGATGTTGTTCGCTGAAAGGTCACCGTGAACCAGAATGTGATAGCCATCATCAAGCTCTGGCAACCAGTAATCCAGTATGAGGCGCCTCTGCTGCAAACATTCCGCCACTGTCCTGCCGCGTAGGTCACCTTTCTTCGCCCGAGCTATCTTGCGATCTATTTTCGTGGTGATGTATTCCTTCGCAGTGCAAGCTGAGACCTACTTAGCATCGACACTAATAGACTTTGTCCCAGAACGTACCTTTCTTTCGGACCATAAGTAGATCCATGTTGGTCTGTGCGATAGCACGGATGACTTTATCCCGGTCTTTTTCATCAGCAGGGCTCGAGTCGGTCCACTGCAAGGGGGAGCCATCTGCCCATTTCAAAGCAGTGAATGGAGCTTGCACAGGGTTATCACAGGAGCTGCTGTAGCTAATCAATTGTTGGAATCGGCCGATCTTTGCGCGTTCAATCGCTTGACGATGTAGAACTTCCATTTCCACCACCTGGGCTGTATATGGCGTTCGATAGCGTGGTACACGTATTCCGATCCTTATTCGCCTGGAATCCTCCACGGCGAATACAAGGTTCTCGCCTCCATGGAAGGGTCTGTGAGCGGTGTCCAAGATAAAGTGGCATGGAAATCCTGTTAGCAGGCTGGCCTGTTCCAAGATTCCCGCTAAATTTACTTGGACACCAAGACCAGATGGTGTGAGCTGCTGGCGAATAGGATCGAGCATCGTAAGTGAAAGGCTGGGTACTATACACCCGTTTTGAAGAGGAATTGTAAAATACGATTGCTCCAAGGACTTGGACCTCCCGGTGGGTAGCTAACCGAATCATTACAAATTGCTTACTAAGCTGAATGGAGGTCACATGTCAATATGCAAAACTCAGATTGTCGTGCTCCCCAAGGCAGGTATACATTATATTGCACAAAGGTCTCGCTAAGAGTCCCGTAAAAGCCTTGCTACTGGACCACCTTACTGTCCTTGGGTGATAACATGGGTTTTGTGACCTTGATGCCCATTATTCTCTGCGCAGAAACATCTACAGCCATCTTCCATCAACTCGTCACTGAAAAACCATGCGGCTTCGCGTGTCTTGCCTGTCAAGAATTTCTCAGCCTGTCATATGTAGTCATGTTAGGTAAAGTCTAAATGATAGCGCTAGAAGGTTGCTAACCTCCACAGGTGTTAAGTTGACGTTGGTCCTCCCCGCGGTGAACTCGACACAACCCGGGTATTGATATCCGGGATAGCTGCGTAATCCGAATATACCACGCGCGCCACAGTCCTGAAGGACCTGTGCGAATTCCTGCAGGAAAGCCTGGAATTTGGGCTCGTTCCATTGGGGAGCCTTGATGTTTTCGATGGAGAATTCAAGAGGTCGCAGGAGGTCTTGCTTGTCTCCTCCAAGAGCCCAAAGCGACGGGTTGCCGGTCTCGAACATCAAGGGTACTGAGGTTCCGCGAATATCGGTGAGCCGTTCGCCCTTGTTGAGCTCGAAGTGCCGGTGCAATAATGCTAGTCCGAGGTCGTGCTCTACGCCGTGTCCGCGGAAGAGAGGCATCATCTTGGCCTGAATGATCTTTGCACCATCAAGGCTATCAAAGACGGGGCCTGCGTCGCTGAAGTCAAGAAGAGAGTTGAAATCATCATCTTGGTACAAGCCCACGGTGATGGCCATGGTAGAAGTATATGTAGATGGTAAGTTTGAGAGGTTGTTTGATTTGCAAGTCGGATTGAGGAGTAATTGGAGGCGTACGAGAAAACGCGAAAAGGAAGGGGCGCAGGCATCCTAGATACGTGCGAGCAGTCCAACCCTCCAGAATGGTGGGCGGGATGGGAGAGTACTAGATAGGCCAACGTCCAGGAGCCGGGATCCGTCTGAAGGAGGTTCTGGCGATTGAGAGGGGCAAGGGCTTCTTTGGCGGCGACCTGGGCCCAGGTCTGTGTATCAGATTCTAAAATCTTAAGGCTGGTTGACGGGCGGATGAAGCCGAGGAGCAAGCTAGATCTCGGAGACTTCAGGTGGGGTATTGCAGTTCAGCGTCACTTTCTCGCATATTGCCTCCAGCGCAAAAGGTGCGACCGTAGTCGCATGTAAGAGGCTAAAGCCTCAATCGAGGCTACCACTAACTACCTGAGGCATCCAATAACTGGATATTGCAGGATAGGGCGTTGAGTCAAAGCGCACCGATCGCTCTATTGCAAGTACACCGAGTCAGTCCATGCACGGGATATATGCTGCTCTATTCATGTAGGAGCTGCTATCGCAAGCGATTGGTCAGTTGCTGGCAACCTCGATCTGTGATAGACTAAGGCAAGGCATAATGTGCTGGCACGGACGATCAGAATAGAGAAGGTCCAGACGCAAACACGAAGCAGTATCTATCTGACGGGCAGCCATGCTGGGAGTTAGTCGATGCGCTGGTAGTGACGTTGCAGATGATCGAAGACACTCTGTGTTACGTACCAACCCAGGCGCTCACTGATTGGACTACACAGGATGGAAAAAGGACACCAGGTCTTGGCAGATACGGTGGACATTTCTAGTGTCCATCTATTGAGGCATGTCCAGGGTGTCCACTCCGTTTTTCTTTGTCTACATAAGAACCACTCATTCCCTCTGAGAGTAGACTCTTGACAAGCACACAGCTACCTAGCATAGTACCTCCGTCAAGAGTCTATTATTCTTTAGGACGCGCCTTCGGCGCTTACCCTGCGTTGCACGCCCCCACGACTCTGTGGACGTTACACTCTATCAACGCTGTCAAAGATTATTCTAGCCCAGTATATGATACACAGGCCAAGAATTGAGTTACTCGAGTAATGAATTCAATACCAGCGTCGAAAGATCACGGCCAGCTTCTCGACGTGATCGATCTTCTCAGATCGCAGGGCATTGACCGTTATGTTCCTCTGCCTCAGCTCATCGTTTGTGGTGACCAGTCTTCCGGCAAAAGCTCGGTGCTGGAAGCTGTATCAGGCGTTCGATTCCCCACAAAAGATACCTTGTGCACCCGCTTTGCTACAGAACTCATTCTTCGCAGAGGACCTTCAGCAAATGTAGACATCAGCATCCGGCCGAGCGAGGAGAGGTCGGACGTAGAAAGGAAAAAACTTGTGGATTTCAAGACGCCGACGACCAATATCGACGATTTTCCTCTTCTGATCGAAGCAGCGAAAGAGGCTATGGGGCTCAATTCCGAAACCAAAGCATTCAGTGGAGATATATTGCAAATTGAAGTATCGGGACCGGAACGGCCCCATTTGACACTCGTGGATCTTCCTGGCCTCTTCCATTCTCCCAACAAACAACAATCTGCCGAGGATGAAAAACTCGTCAAGTCCCTTGTGCGAACGTATATGGGCAATGAGAGGAGCATCATTCTTGCAGTCGTCTCTGCCAAGAACGATTATGTGAACCAAGTCGTGACCGGTCTTGCTCGAGAACTCGATCCTCAAGGGTCACGAACGCTGGGTATTGTTACCAAACCGGATACCCTGGTTCCTGGGTCCGAGAGCGAACGCTCCTTTCGTGACCTAGCTAAGAACGAAGATGTGGCCTTCCGACTCGGTTGGCACGTTCTCCGAAACCGAGATTCCGATACCAGAGACCACTCCGTGGAGGAGCGTAATCATCAAGAAATGGACTTCTTTTCTCGGGGAATATGGACATCTCTACCAACGCACCTTCTAGGGATCGACGCTTTGAAGCCTCGTCTGAGCACAGTGTTAAGGGAACAAATCACGTCAGTGCTTCCAGATTTGATCCATGACGTCGAATCCGGTATTGGAGATTGCGAAGATAGACTGCGTCGATTGGGGGAAGCGAGAGGAACAGTATACGAGCAACGGCTATACCTAGTCCGCGTCGGCCAAACCTTCTCCTCTCTTATCAAGGCAGCGGTTGACGGCGTATATTCTCAAGAATTCTTCGGAGATGCAATGACTACAACAGGCTACAGCAAGCGACTACGGGCCGTGATTCAGAATCTTCTGTTACAGTTTGCGGAAGACATGCGTCTCAAGGGCCAAGACTGCGTTATCATTGACGACGACTCTGTTCGAAAAGTCCATCCGAATAAGGGAGAGATCTCTAGGTTAGCCTTCATCGACAATGTCCGTGAGTTAATAAAGCGGGGCAGAGGTCGTGAACTACCGGGCACTTTCAATCCCCTTATCGTGGGAGATCTGTTCTACCAACATTCAAAGCCGTGGACAAGCCTTGTGGAAGGGTATAGTGAGAGAATTCTGGACGCCACTCAGACGTCATTGGAACTGGCTGTTGCCGCCTCAGCAGACGCCACAACATGTGAAGGTCTGCTACATGAGCTCCTTAATCCCGCGATGAGGGAATATTCCAAATCTCTGCAGGAAAAGGTAGCAGAAATTGTCAGACCACACCAGCAAGGCCATCCAATCACCTACAATCACTACTTTACGGAGACCGTACAGAAAGCCCGTCAAGAACACGACAAACAACGACAAGCTCGGCAGATCAACGCCTTCTTCAAGATTCGGCCAGAGGCAGGTCCATTCTTTATCACCTCACCCAAGGGATTCGATACTGGTGAACTTCTCAAGGCACTGAATCAAACGACTGAGGCAGATATGGATCGATATGCATGCTCTGAAGCAGTGGATTGTATGGAGGCATATTATAAGGTGAGCAAGGTCGATAGTCGTCCAGTCTCACGAGTCAGCCGGGCATCAAGCCTACTCTGACGCCTTTGTAGGTTGCAATGAAAGTCCTCGTTGACAATTTTAGTGTTCTTGCGGTTGAGAAATGTGTTTTGAGCGATCTTGCCAATTGCTTATCTCCAGAAAGAGTAATGATGCTTGGTGACGGTCTGATCGGCAATATCGCTTCAGAGACGGAGAATTCGCTGAATGAGAGGCGTCGTACAACAGAGAAGTTGCAGACCCTCAATAAAGGCATGCTGACCTTGAATCGTTTTAATCGACAAAAACTGGCAGGTCAGTTATAGCACCTCAATGATTGATTATAACTGACCAATTCCCTCAGCCCTAACCGAGATTGCACCCGAATCTTTAGGACTAGACGCACAATCTAGCGGTGGTAGCCTGGACGAGGGTCCGAATGGCCAAAGTTTTCCCGAGAGGCCAGATTCTCCGATCCGAGAAGCGAAACCTTCGAACGATAACATAGCGGTTTCGGAGAAGCCTGCGGGTACGACCAAAACCTTTCTTGATGACTCCTGGCACAACGGCAAGTTGGATTTGTCCCCCAAAAAGGAAAAGGCCAAAAAAGCCATTTTCGCTGATGACCTTTGAACTGCTGGTGGATTACTCAATATTCAAAGCTGCTGCTTTCCATGTTGTATTGGGAAGTATAGAGGCTTTCAGAACAGTGTAATCAGCGCTGAATCTCTATTTGCTAGGCTACGAGACACATGAAGACCTTCAAGATTGCGCATCTTCTGCTCCAGAATTGGCTTGAACATCCTCAATCTTCGATAGAGAGGTGAAAGCCGTTTCCCCCCCTGTCTATACCGTATCAGTCAACGAACTGCAAGCCCATTATACTCCACGGGCTGCTTTCTAGCATAGAGAAGGTGGGCCGCAACCTCGTTCGTGTGATGTGGTCAGTGCTATCGAAAAGTATTATCGCTACAATGGGGTTCGATTTGGAACCAAGGAAACAATGAATTGCTGCTGGACTTGTTTAGGAGTAAATGCGTGCATTTTTCATCCATCCCTCCGCTTACCTCAGTCTTACCACAAAGGTGATACGATGCACGGAGTTTAATAGCCGGTCTCAAGCAGAGCGTTGCAAGAAGAGACTGGTATAGTCGGCCATGCAGGGGAGGTGAAATTGGAGTAGAGGATAGAAAGTCCACGTCTAGCGGGTGATACTAGACTAGAAGCGGTTGTTGTGGGAGCTCTCATGCTTGTTGGGTATATAGTAGAATGAGAAGAGCCTCAGGTAAGGCCGACGGAGCTTCCATCGGCTTCCCTGGTATCTGCGAGACTGCTCGACCCATATAGCTCGAGCAGTACGCCGAGATCTTGCCGGCTACATTCCTCATCCAGGTCAAGTAGTATATCGCCAATTTCGAGCCTGTGATGTGGATGTCTTCGCAAAAATATAACACCTTATCCAGGTTGGAACGAATAGTCTCGCTCATTGCCTCTCGTCGCTACCAAAGCCGTATAACAATTACCCAGCAATACCGACAAGTCTATGATCAGTGAACAATTTGGAGACCCTGTTGGCGGCACTGCAGAATTGAAAATCCGTCGAGGTTGGACCAACCTCGACGCTTCACGGTCCAAATCACGTGCTTTGCGGGGCACCTTTGGGTAACGTAAGCTTATTTTAGCTGGGCTACGAAACATGATGCAGAGAGCCTCCATTAAGGTGTTCTGCCCCTGTCAGCTACAATTAGAGGCACCTTTACAGGGTCAAATGCCTTTCCACATCCTTTTCACCTCTCTTTCTATTTTCTAGCTTCTTATCCGAGCAATATCTCTCCTGTTGAATGCCTGTAAACAGCGTCTATTATTACACTGTCTCCTCCAATGCGGTCTACCGAAGAGCATCTATCGATACCCAAGACCAACACATACGACGTTGGGTTTTACGATGCCGCATGTCGGATTCTATACTTGAATAAACGAAAGCATACCTTGAGCATTTTTGTCGTATACCGAAAATCACATGATGGAAGTTCTCTGCCTCTAAGGCAGAGAACTTCCATCATGTGACCAAGAGACGAGTATTGGTAAAGAAAGTACTGTCAACCTGTTGGTGCCGTCTAATTTTAGATCCTACAGGCTTGGCTCGGTCAGGCCATGGTACTTCTTTGGTCCTGGACCAATAAACTACTATCGGAGGTAGATGTTGCGGGTGATGCTGACCCCCGTACCGCAGCAGTAGCCAACGATCTATTTACATGGGCTCCTTCGAGGTCTAGGAACCGTCCCTCTTAGTATCGGTTGCGAGCTATACCCGGAACCTATTCATAGAATCTATATAGACTGACATGATTGCCTAATTGAGAAGGTGCCGAGCTTCGCAGGTGACCGGCGAATATATCTTGACAGTTGACCAGAAGATACGGTTGTTGAACGATTAGTATTTTAATTTAGGTTACAGTCGTTGACGCAAACGCAACTTAAAGGAGTCTTTGGCGATATACATACCGCCTCTGTTAGCATCTTCTCAACAAGCAAGGGTGATGACGCTAAGTCGTTACCATTTTTTTGTTTATTCTGCTCGCCATAATATGGTGTAATATTGAAATGATGTCATACACCTTTCTACATCCTTAGGGTATGCTGGGGCCGTAGAGTATAATGATACACTAGAGGATATCGAGGCCTTACGGTACTTTCATATCGTAGGGGTCGTTGATACCGTACGGTCTTTCTACCATAAATGAAATTTATACCGTAGGGTGCGGTCGTACCCTAGGGGACTCGAATCGTAAGGTGAATACGTACCCTGAGGTACACAATTACCGTAGGAGATATTGATATCGTAGGGCATCTCTGTACCATGGGGGACATTCGTGCCCTAGGGGATTACTCTATTGTTAGCGGTAACAGATTGTGCCGAGGAACAATCTCCCAAGCGCGATTCTCTCCTGGGAGATATTTCCTAGGAGACAATGCCGAGGAGAACTATCAGGATTCTGGGGAAGACTATCAGGAGCCATCTCCTAAGAACCCTCTCCCAGGAGCACACAGTGACATGGGAACTTTCCTTTACCGCTATTCCACTCATCTGGCCACACTCGTTTCAAGACATCGCGTAAATTGAGGCCACATTGCTGCTCCTATAGCAATTATCTGTATTTTACGATAAGAAACTAGCTCAAGCTCTTTAGCAGTCCGCGCGGGGAGGTTGGAGAGCTTGCAATCGATCTGGTGGAGGCTTTGGGAAACGTCAAAGTTGCAATTTCAAGAGACTCCCTCAAGGTCCACACCCCTCATCCATGACATCGTCAGACGCTGTTCAGATGTACCTTGTTCAAACGGATGTGAAACGAGTAGTCATCTGAAGAGATGGCCGTTCCGGTAGGCTTACCTCATTAGGCTGTCCGACGAACCTTCTAGAAATAGATTTCCCAACCTCGAGGTTGGGAAATCCAACTCAATCGATCTGACTTGTCAGCTTCAAGTCTAAGCACCGTATTGACATGGCGCTAGAAGTGCCACAACGGCTACATGAGCGACTCGTCGCGGCTATTGATGACTTGAGAAATGCTGTTGGGCAAGAAGCAGCAAGAGCTTTCTTGGTCTCTCTTACCATTGCTGAGCCCGTGGAGTTTGAGCCAGAGGCCGCAAGCTGCGACGACTCCTGGATGGAATTCATGAATGAAGGTTTGATGAACGATACCATCGAGCCTTCGCAGTCCACGCCGTCACCGCCTTTCGGCCAATTTGAAGATCTATCTTTCCGAACGATAGGTTCACAGACTGAAGCTGACACACCTTGTCCAGCACCGTCGTCTCACACCGCGAATCCTGTCTCTCCAAATACAAGCACTACTTCAGGCCCTTACGAGAAATGTCGAGAATCAGGAGCACGTCAGAAGAGAGGGCGGTCCGATTATGATGTACTGGAAGCGGCCGTACAAGGGTTGCCACGTAGCGATCTTCTAGATTGCCTTGAAACCTACTGGCAGGCCTTGACGAGAGAAGGAATATATACAATGCCGTCACGTGAGGTGCTTACATGGGCTCTGGAAGGCAGCTCGGAGCAAGCTCGTCGACTGCAATGTCATCTCATCCTCCGACATTTGGATATTGCAGACGACCTACACCAATGGCGACGATCCATCGCAGAGAGAAGAAACTTAGATGGGTACAATGCCTTCTTCACCGAAGCTCAGGCTAAGCAAAAGATCGGGATGCATACACGGCAGAGAGGGGAGAGAAGCAGTAGTAAAGCACATACGGACTACCTCGCTCATATCTACGCGGATCGAACTCCGAACCATTACAAGCGTATAAAGCAAGGCCTTCAGAAGGACCTGCGGAATGGGCGACGATGGTCAATACTGATCGATGGTTTCGTTACTGACGAAGGCAATAGCATACCTGGACTTGGTTTAGGATTTCTCTTGCTCTGCGGACCTGCCACGGCCAGAAAAATGTGATCTACTTCTCTATATGCCGAACATCTGCTGACGAGTGTGCTAGATATAATACTACAAAATACAGCGATCCTTATTGGAAGGCTCTCGTTACGTATATCCACTGCTCACATCCAAACACTCTGACAATGTGTGAGATTATGCGGTCAGCAGCGGAAAGCTTGGTGTATGATGGTAAGCTACGTGACGACGTCGACTTCAACGCTATTGCTGCAAGCTTGAAGCAATACATCGCATGAAGCGAACGAAACTGAGATGCTTACTCCGACTGACTGGAAAATCTTTGGGCGAGCTTTGTCGACGCTTCGATGGCTTTGACTGTCGGTAAGAGCATTACCATATTGACACAAGAGGTGAATACTGAACGGAGAGGCCTTCCCCTAGATCTTCATACCGTGGGAACATGTTGATGATCTTCTAGATGACCGTGGCCTCATAGGTACCGGAACTTTCAGGAAGGAGCCAAAAATAGCGGACCAGGAGCCAGAAATAGAAGTCGCCTTGCTTATCCATATATAAGCCAAGTGCGGACCACTAACTTTCCTGGAGGTCATCACCAATATAAAAATCTTATGATCTCTCAGCTCGATCAAGACAACTTGTGGCTATGGCTTATACAACAAAAGCGAAAACGCAACAATTCTCCAGAAGGAAGCCAAATTTGATGAAGAAAGCAGATCAGCTGGCACAGCTATGTCAAGCAGACGTCGCAGTCATCATCCGCAGAAATGGGCGGTTTTATACCTACCGCTCTATTGATCACGAACATTGGCCTCCCAGTCTATCGGAAATCGTACGTACCAACCCAACACATCGAACATGAGCTGATGTAAGCGTAGAAAGCATCGTACCCGTTACCCATCAACCTGCTTTCCAAGGACTTGAGCCGCGTTGAAACGGCGACCACGCCGAGGGCGAAGGACTCATCGAATAACCTGTCTGAACCAGCCGACAGGAAGTCTTCGGAGGCAGAAGAGAGATAAACGCGTGATGGTATAGTGTCGTCATTGGAGTCGGCGGTTTGCGGCGGATACTTGGAAACCCATGATACCGTCTATTGCAGAGATTCTATAGATACAGTAACTGGTGGCATAGGACATAACCACGTCATTACATCTTGATTTTTTCTCATTCTTCCCATGTATTCTCCAAACATATTCCAACATAAGGTCTACAGACAGTAGTCTCCAAGCCTGGTATGTCTCAACGACTACTACAACATCCTTAAGACACTAACTGTATGGAAACAAACGGCTAAAGACTATAATTGTCTGCAGATATTTGTCTCCAGACAGATATTGTCTAAGACCCAATCAGGTTTGCTGACGGTAGTCCTAAAACGGTGGTCTGGAGACACACCCTGTCCGGAAACTCCTGTCTGAAGACAACACCTGTCTGGAGACTATTGTCCGAAGACTTGGCGTGTCTTCGGACCGCCGTCTGACGACACTATTTGTCTGAGGACACTATTCGTCTGAGGACACCATCTGTCTGGCCACGCTCGTCTGAGGACATTATTTGTCTGAAGACATGGTTTGTGTCGTATTATACAGCATATACTACAACGTAGCTTTTTGCCAAATGCCACGAAGAACGAGATTGGGCTACAGAAAAGACATGGCAGCTACGCTTCAGAGGATTGAAGGA
>JAABUQ010003049.1_pt1 | contig 31590 bp, 24 predicted proteins | sample 5560001 | NCBI WGS metagenome assembly JAABUQ01 (sample SAMN10711888, study PRJNA513371) | rock metagenome | isolation source: Antarctica rocks | place: Antarctica: Victoria Land, Finger Mt nord | collected 2015-12-18 | reverse complement strand
CCCGGGCGGCGTCAACACCACCACGGCAGCGGCCACCACCGCACCGGCCGTCACCACCCCGACCGCTGTCACACCGGCCCCGACCACAGCGGCCCCGACCACGCCGGCCCCGACCACACCGGCTCCCGCCACGACGAGTTCGGACGGCACGACCATCAACGAGGCCAACGGACAGAACCAGGTGGTGGCGACCATCAACAGCACCACGATCAACCTGAACGGCGCCAACAACACGGTGTTCCTGGACACTACCGGCAACACCGTCAACGGCACTTCCGGCAACGTCACGGTGATGGCGTTCCAGGGCGGCAGCGCGGTGAACCTGTCGGGCGGCAACGACTACGTGCGGATGGCCGGCACCGGCAGCGTGATCGACCTTAAAGGGCCGACCAACCAGATCGACGAGAGCGGCAGCAGCAACACCATCGTGCTGGAACCCACTGCGCTCGATACCGTGTTCGGCAACGTCATAAGCAACGACACCTTCGACCTCCGCCCGCTGCTTGCGGCCACCAACTGGAACGGCGACAAGTCGATTCTGAGCCAGTACATCTCGGTGGCTTCCTCGGACAACAACAGCGTCGTGGCAATGTCGGCGACGGCGAACGGATCCGCCAAGCAGATCGCCCTGCTGCACAACACCGGCAACTTTGACGCGTCGGCCTTGCTGGCCCACAGCATCACTTGATGCGGCGACAGGGGTGGGAGCGGGCGGCGCCCGGTCCCACCCCTGGCTCTTTTCGCCGCGGGGGTTTGCCGTAAGATCGCGCCATGAACCCTTCCGCAGCCCGCCTCGCCGTCGACATCGGCGGCACCTTCACCGACCTCGCCATCGAGCACGCCGGCCGCCGCGCCACCGCCAAGGTGCTGACCACGCAGTCCGCGCCGGAGCAGGGCGTCATCGCCGGCGTGCGCGGCATCCTGGCCAGCGCCGGCCTCGCCGCGTCCGACATCCAGATCCTGGTGCACGGCACCACGCTCGCCACCAATGCGCTGATCGAACGCAAGGGCGCGCGCACCGCGCTCATCACCACCGAGGGCTTCCGCGACGTGCTGGCGTTGGGCAACGAGAGCCGTTACGACCAGTACGACCTCAACATCCGGCTGCCGCAGCCCCTCGTTCCCCGCTACCTGCGGCTCGGCGTGCCGGAGCGGCTCGACAACGAGGGCCATGTGCTGCGCCCGCTGGACGAGGCGGCGCTGCTGGCGCTGGTGCCGGTGCTGCGGCGCGAGCGGGTCGAGAGCCTCGCCATCGGCTTCCTGCACGCCTTCGCCAATCCGGCCCACGAACGCCGCGCGCGCGACCTGCTGGCCGAGGCGCTGCCCGGCGTCCCGGCCTCGCTGTCGTCCGAAGTCTCGCCCGAGATGCGCGAATGGGAGCGGTTCTCGACCACCGCCGCCAACGCCTACGTGCAGCCGCTGATGGCGCGCTACCTGACGCGGCTGGAGCACGGCTTGCGCGACATGGGGCTGGGCGCGCCGGTGTTCCTGATGCTGTCGGGCGGCGGCCTCACCACCATCGAGACGGCGTGCCGCTTCCCGATCCGCCTGGTCGAGAGCGGGCCGGCGGGCGGCGCGATCTTCTCGGCCCATGTCGCGGCCGAGCGCGGCCTGGACCGCGTGCTGTCGTTCGACATGGGCGGCACCACGGCCAAGGTCTGCTTGATCGACGGATACCGCCCGCAGACCTCGCGCAGCTTCGAGGTGGCGCGGGTCGGGCGGTTCCGCAAAGGCTCCGGCCTGCCGCTGCGCATCCCGGTGATCGAGATGGTGGAGATCGGCGCCGGCGGCGGCTCGCTCGCCCACATCGACGCGCTGGGCCTGATCGCGGTAGGTCCCGAGAGTGCCGGCGCCGATCCCGGTCCGGCCTGCTATGGGCGCGGCGGCGTTCATCCCGCGGTGACCGACGCCAACCTGGTGCTCGGCCGCTACGACCCGCAGCGTTTCGCCGGCGGCAGCATGGCGCTCGACCGCCCGGCCGCGGAGGCGGCGCTGCTCGCCGACATCGCCGTGCCGCTGGGGCTGGAGGCCGGCATGGCGGCGCTGGGCGTGATCGAAATGGTGGACGAGAACATGGCCAACGCCGCCCGCGTCCATGCCATCGAGAGCGGCAAGAGCTACGCCGGGCGCACCATGATCGCGTTCGGCGGCGGCGGCCCGGTGCATGGCTGCCGGGTGGCGGAGAAGATCGGCATCGACCGCGTGCTGATCCCGGCCGGCGCCGGCGTCGGCAGCGCCATCGGCTTCCTGCGCGCGCCGGTCGGCTACGAGGTGGTGCGCAGCCTCTACCAGCGCTTCACCACGTTCGACGTCGCGGCGGTCAACGCGCTGCTGGACGACATGGCGCGCGAGGCCGAGGCGGTGGTGGCGCAAGGCAGCTTCGGCGCGGCGACCGGGCAGACCCGCATCGCCTTCATGCGCTACGTGGGGCAGGGGCACGAGATCGCCGTGGCGCTGCCGCCGCGCACGCTGGCCGCCGGCGATGTGGCCACGATCCGCGCCGCCTACGACACCGAATACAGCCGCTTCTACGACCGCCCGGTGCCCGGTTCCGACGTCGAGGTGTTGAGCTATGCCGTGGTGGTGGCGACCGCCGTGCCGCCGCCGCCCCGGGTCGCCGGCGATGTGGCGGCGGTCGCGGCCGAGCCGGTCGGCTACCGCGAGGTGCGCGACACCGCGACCGGCGAGGTGGCCGCGTGGGCGATCCACGACCGCGCCAGCCTGATACGCGGCGCCACGTTGTCCGGCCCCGCCATCATCGCCGAGACCGAGACCTCCACGCTGGTCGGCCCCGGCTGGACCGCCCGCGTCGATGCCGCCGGCGACATCGAACTCAGCCGAACCCTGGCTCGGAGTGCGCCATGAGTACCGCGACCCAGCTTGCCGACATCCAGCGCCAGGTGATGTGGAACCGGCTGATCGCCGTGGTCGAGGAACAGGCGCAGACCATGATCCGCACCGCCTTCAGCACCACGGTGCGCGAAGCCGGCGACCTGTCGGCGGGTATCTTCGACCTGCACGGGCGGATGCTGGCGCAGGCGGTCACCGGCACGCCCGGCCACGTCAACTCGATGATGGAAAGCGTGGGCCATTTCCTGCGCAAGTTCCCGGCGGCGACGATGCGGCCGGGCGACCACTACATCACCAACGACCCATGGCTCGGCACCGGCCACCTGCACGACCTCACGGTGGTGACGCCGGCCTTCCACGACGGCGCGGTCGCCGGGCTGTTCGCCAACACCGCACATGTCATCGACGTCGGCGGCCTCGGCATGGGTCCCGACGGGCGCAGCGTGTTCGAGGAAGGCTTATACATCCCGATCGTGAAGTGCTTCGACCGCGGCCAGCCGAACGAGACGTTCTTCGACTTCGTGCGCATGGGCTCGCGCCTGCCGGTGGAGCTCGAGGGCGACATCTACTCGCTGTGCGCCTGCAACGACGCCGGCGCGCGGCGGCTGGCGCAGATGATGGCCGAGTTCGGCATGGACAGCCTCGACCCGCTGGCCGGGTTCATCTTCGACGCCAGCCGCCGCGCCACCCTGGCCGAGATCGCCAAGCTGCCGGGCGGCGTCTTCGCCTCCGAGATCAGCAGCGACGGCTACGAGGCGCCGGTGACGCTGCGCGCGCGCATGACCATCGGGCCGGACCGCATCGACGTGGACTTCGCCGGCACCTCCGGCCTGTCGTCGCGCGGCATCAACGTGCCGGCGCCGTACACCCGCGCCTACGCCTGCTTCGGCATCAAGGTGGTGGTCGCGCCGGCGATCCTCAACAACTGGGCCAGCCTGGCGCCGTTCCACATGGCGATTCCCGAGGGCTGCATCCTGAACGCGCCGCGCCCGTACCCGGTGGCGGTGCGCCACGTCATCGGCCAGTTGCTGCCCGACCTGATGATGGGCTGCCTGCATCAGGCGGTGCCGGACCGGGTGACGGCGGAGGGTTCGTCGTGCCTGTGGAACCCGCCGTTGCGCGGAGGCGGCTCGGTGTCGGGACAGGCTGTGTCAGGCGGGGCGCGCGGCCGCGCGGTGCTGCCGGACTTCGAGGTCATCACCTTCAACTCCGGCGGCACCGGCGCGCGCCCGACCAGCGACGGGCTGGACGGCACCGCGTTCCCGTCGGGCGTGCGGACCATGCCGGTGGAGGCGACCGAGAACGTCGCGCCGGTGATCTTCTGGCGCAAAGAATTGACCATCGACAGCGGCGGCGCTGGGCGCACGCGGGGCGGCTGCGGCCCGGTCATGGAGATCGGCACCAAGGGCGAGCTGGAGTTCGCCGTCAACGCGGTGTTCGACCGCGTCGCCAACCCACCGAAGGGCCGCGACGGCGGCCACTCCGGGCAGGCCGGCGGCGTGCACCTGGCGTCGGGCGCGGTGCTGCGGACCAAGGGCTTCCAGATCGTGCCGGAGGGCGAGCGCCTACTGCTGCAGCTGCCGGGCGGCGGCGGCATGGGCGACCCGGCGACGCGCGACGCAATGCTGGTGGCGCGCGACGTGCGCGACGGCCTGGTGTCGGTGGCCCGCGCCCGCGACACCTACCGCGTGGCGATGGACGAGTTGGGCGCGCTCGACGCGGCGGCGACGGCGGCGTTGCGGGGATGAGCGTGCGCGACGCCACGCTGGGCGACCTGCCGCGCATCCTGGCGATCACCAACTGGGCCATCACCGAGACGACGGCGCTGTGGACCATTGCGCCGGCCACCCTGGCGGCGCGCGGCGCCTGGATGGCCGAGCGGCTGGGGGCTGGTTTTCCGGTTCTGGTGGCGGAGGCGGATGGCGCGGTCGCCGGCTTTGGTTCGTACGGCCCGTTCCGCCCGCACGACGGCTACCTGCACACCGTCGAGCACTCGCTGTATGTCGATCCGGCGTGGCAGGGCCGGGGACTTGGCCGGGCCATGCTGGCGGCGCTGGTGGAGCGGGCTACGGCGGCGGGCAAGCACGCCATGGTGGGCGGGATCGAGGCCGGCAACATCGCCTCAATCCGGCTGCACCAGCGCGCCGGCTTCACCGGCAACGGCACGCTGCCGCAGGTTGGGCGCAAGTTCGACCGCTGGCTGGACCTGACGCTCATGGTGAAACTGCTCTGAGGCGCACGACCGATACAGCGCCGCCAGTTCCGCCGTCGGCATCAACTCGTCCTCGGTCAGGAACAGGCCGCAGCGCCGCGCCAGCTCGCCAAGCCACACGCTGCCGGAGCACATCGTGGCTGGCACCGAGAAGATCAGGCCCAGCAGGAACGGCGCCAGCCACGGCAGCACGTCGGGCCGCGAACCCCCGATCAGCAGCAGCAGGCCAAGCCCGATCGCCGTGTGCCAGCGCAGCCGCTGCCACGCCTCGCGCCAGCCGACGCCGCGGTCGCCGCGCGCCGCCGCGTCCCAGCTCACCACGCGGCCGGCAAAGGTGCTGAGCACGAAGCCGGTCACCGATACCGCCATGACCGGCGCCAGCAGCATGGTCGCCACCTGCTCCAGCAACGCGCTGGCAAGCAGCCGCACCCGGCCGCCGAAGCCACGCGCCATGCCCGGCAGCAGCAGCGCCCGCCCGAGGCTCACGACGCGCGGCCCGAACAGCAGGCAGACAGTGAACCAGAGCAGCAGCGCCTGCAGGTTCGCCGGTGCCGTAAAATCGTTTGCCGGCGCGGGAAACCAGTCATCGGCCAGCAGCATCGCGCTCAGCGCGAGGCCGAGCGGCATCGACAGGTAGTGCAGGATGCCTATGCCGATGTGGATGCGGCTTTCGGGGCGCAACCGTGGCGCGCCGATGAGGCGCAAATGCTGCAGGTTGCCTTGGCACCAGCGGCGCTCGCGGGCCAGATGGTCGACCAGGTTGGTCGGGAGGGTCTCGTAGGAGCCGACGATGTCGGGCGCCAGCCGTACTTCCCAGCCGGCGCGCAGCAGCAGCGCCGCCTCGATGGTGTCGTGGCACAGGATCTCGCCGCCCATCGGGGCGCGGCCCGGCAGCCTCGGCAACTCGGCGTGACGGGTGAACGGCGACAAGCGGATGATGGCGTTGTGGCCCCAGTAGTTGCCGCGCCGCCCCTGCCACAGATGCTGCCCCGCGACCGCCATCGGCGTGCTCAGCCGCGCCGCGAACTGCTGTATCCGGGCAAACAGCGTGCGGCCACCGATCGGGTATGGCACCGTCTGGATCAGGCCGGCGCCAAGGTCGTCCCGCAACGCCGCGATCAGCCCACGGATGGCGTCGCCGGTCATCAGGCTGTCGGCGTCGAGCATGATGGCAAAGTCATAGTCAAGCCCGGCGTTGTTGCAGAACTCGGCGATGTTGCCGGCCTTGCGCCCGATGTTGCGGGCGCGGCGGCGGTAATGGATCGCGGTGCCGGAACGTGACCTCGCGAACTCGGCGAACAGCCTCGCCTCCGCGGCGATCACGTCGGGGTCCTGCGTGTCGCTCAGCACGAAGATGGTCACGTCGTCGGCGGGACGCAGCGCCTCGGCCATCACCGCGACCGCGGCGGCGATCGGTTCCGGCGTCTCGTTGTAGATCGGCACCAGCAAGGCCGTGCGCGCGAACTCCCGCGGCAGCATGGCGTCACATGCGGCCGGCGCCGGACGGCGCGGCACGATCCCGAGCAACGACACGAAGGCGGTCAGCGTCAACTGCTTGAAGCTGACCAGGAGCAGCACCGCCAAAGGCACGATCAGCCACGGCGAAGGCACCCGCAGCACCGCCGCGGTCGCCGCCGTGCCGAGTCCGGTCATCACTAAAACGGGCACGACAAGCAGCAGGAAGCGTGATGGGGCGGGCGACATTGGCATTTCCCCTGATGGCCGGTGCTCGGCACATCTGGGTGAGCCGCACCGGCCACATTGGGACTGTTCGCGCCAGCGCCAGCGCCGCTGCCGTCACGAAGCGGCCATCTGGACGCTACCGAAGTTCACTTTTTCGCAAGTGCGCCCGATGTCGTTAACGGATTTGAATCGAAGTCCGTGGCCGGGCGTCACCCCGGCCGCGGATCGGGCGCTACGAAGGACTCTATGAAGACTGGCGCCGCAGGAACGCCGGGATGTCGATCTGCATCTCCTCGCCGCCGGCCTGGCGAACGTCGGCCTGGGCTTCGCGGCGGGGTTCCTGACGGCCCTGCTGCGTCGTGGGCTCGGACCGCCCGGCGTGTTCGACGGCGCCGGGATTGGCCGCCGCGGACGCGGCATGGTTGCCGCGGATGGCCCCGGTGACGATGCCGAAGATGCTCTTGCGCGGCGGCGGGGGCGGGGCGGCGGGCTGCTCGGCGCGCGGCGGGTCGGCGAACAGGCCACGGCCGGGCACCTGCGGCTCGGCGAAGCGGCTGCGCTGCGGCTGGGCCAGTTGCGGCGGCTGCTGCGGCTTGGCCGGCTGGCGCAGCACCGGGCCTTGCGACGTCGAGGATTCTTCGCCCTCGTAGGCCGGCTGCTCCGGTTCGGCGGCATAACCCCCCGCGCCGCTCGCCTGCATCGGCGGCGGCATGGAGGCCGGGCGGGACAGCGGCGGCTGTGCCGTGGCCCGGCCCGGCTGTTGCGCCGCGCCGAACACCGGGGCCTGCGTCGGCCGTGCGAGCGGCACGCCGACACGCGGCGGCTGACCGGCCGGGCGTATCACCGACGCGGCCGACGCGCCGGCCGCCCCGCTGGCCGGCGCTTCCGGACCGGCCTGCACCGGACCGGCCTGCAGCGAAGCCGTGGCGACCGCCGCCTGCGGCGCGGCGTTGCCGCCCATCGCCACCAGCCTCGGCCGCTCGGCGGTGCGCTGCGACGGAGTGTCGATGCCGGTGGCGACCACCGACACCCGCACCTTGCCGTTCAGGCTTTCGTCGACCGCCGAGCCGAAGATGATGTTGGCTTCCTCGTCCACCTCTTCGCGGATGCGGTTGGCCGCCTGATCGACCTCGAACAGCGTCATGTCCTCGCCGCCGGTGATGTTGATCAGCAGGCCGCGCGCGCCGGACATGCTGGTGTCTTCCAGCAGCGGGTTGCTGATGGCGGCCTCGGCGGCGCGGATGGCGCGGTTCTCGCCCTCGGCCTCGCCGGTGCCCATCATCGCCTTGCCCATCTCCGCCATCACGGTGCGGATGTCGGCGAAGTCGAGGTTCACCAGGCCGGGCGCCACCATCAGGTCGGTGACGCCGCGCACGCCCATATAGAGGACGTTGTCGGCCATTTTGAACGCCTCTTTCCAGCCGGTGCGCTCGTTGGCCAGGCGGAACAGGTTCTGGTTCGGGATGACGATCAGCGTGTCGACGAACTGCTGCAGCTCCTCGATGCCGGCCTCGGCGGCGCGGGCGCGGCGGTTGCCCTCGAAGGTGAACGGCTTGGTCACCACGCCGACGGTCAGGATGTTGCGTTCGCGGGCCATGCGGGCGATCACCGGAGCCGCGCCGGTGCCGGTGCCGCCGCCCATGCCGGCGGTGATGAACACCATGTGCGCGCCGTCGAGGTGGCGGTACAGCTCCTCGGCGGCTTCCTCGGCGGCGGCGCGGCCGATCTCCGGCTTGGCCCCGGCGCCGAGGCCCTGCGTGATGTGTGGCCCGAGCTGGATGCGGCGGTCGGCCCGGCTATGCACCAGCTGCTGCGCGTCGGTGTTGGCGACCACGAACTCGACCCCCTGCAGGTTCGAGGCGATCATGTTGTCGACCGCGTTGGTGCCGCCGCCGCCGACGCCGATCACCGTGATCCGGGGCGTGAAGTCGGTGTGCGTCTGCTGCGGAATGGTCAGGTTCAAAGTCATGGGCAGCTGTCCCCCCAGAGGAAATTACAAAAGGCGATGGATTCGATTCGCGAGCGCATCGTCAGACGCGGTCGCGCAGGAACTGGACGACCCGCCGCAACATGCCGCTCGGCTGGTCGATATCCAGGTCGATGTCGTGCAGCGAGCGGCCCTGGCCGGCCGCCCAGGCAAGCAGGCCGATGCCGGTCGCAAAGCCCGGTCCCGAAGCGCTATCGGGCAAGCCGCGCAGCATCGGCGGACGCCCGAGCCGCACTGTGCGGCCCAGGATGCGCGTCGCCATCTCGCGCGCGCCATTGAGCTGGCTGGCGCCCCCGGTCAGCACCACGCGGCTGCCGGCGGAGCGGCCGAGGCCGGAGCCGTCGAGGCGTTCCTTTATCATTTCGAAGGTCTCCTCAAGCCGTGGCTTGATGATGTTGATGACCATGCTGCGTGGGATCTTGCTGATCTGGTGCTCCTCCTCGCCCACCATCGGCACCGGCAGCATCTCGCGGTCGTCGTCGGGACTGGCCTGGGCGCTGCCGTACAGCGCCTTCAGCCGCTCGGCGTGGGCCAGCGGAGTCGATAGGCCCTGGGCGATGTCGCTGGTCACGTGCGTGCCGCCCATCGGCACTTGCGCGGTGTGCAGCAGGTGGCCTTCGGCGAACACCGCCATGCCGGTGCTGCCGCCGCCCATGTCGATCACCGTGGCGCCCAGTTGGCGCTCGTCCTCGACCAGTGTCGCCAAGCCGGCGGCCATCGGCGCCGAAACCAGCTCGACGATCTCCAGGTCGCAGCGCGCGATGCAGGCGCCCAGCGTCAGCAGCGCCGTCTTGACCGCGTCGATCACGTGCAGCCGCCCGGTCAGCGCCTCGCAATACAGGCCGCGCGGGTCCATCACGCCCTCGGCGCCATCGGCCGAGAACGCCAGCGGCAGCGCGTGGATGATGTCGCGGCCGTCGCTCTGGGCGCGGTTCCGGCCTTCCATGACCACGCGGCGGATATCGCTCTCGGCCACCGCGCGGCCGCCGACCGGCCATTGCACGTTGAACAGCCGGCTTTCCGGCTGGCCGCACGACAGGTTCACGGTGACGCCGCGCAGCCTGGTGTCGGCGGCGTTCTCGGCCTGGCCGACGGCGGCGCGGATGGCGCGCTCGGCTTCCTCGATGTCGACGATGGCGCCGTTGCGGATGCCGCGCCCGCGCTGCCAGCCGAAGCCCAGGACACGGTTGCTGCCGTCGCTTTCGGTGCGCCCGATCATGCAGACGATCTTCGTGGTGCCGATGTCGAGCACGCCGAACGGGCCGGACTGACGCGGCCGGATGCGCGGCGCGTCGGTGTCGGCGGGCGGCGGCGGCAAGCGGCGCGACAGGTCGTTCATGTCGGCTTCCTAACCGGAACAGCCGGATGCGCCGGATCGCCAACTTTGTCGGGGCTAGCCTTGTCGGGGCCAAGCTTGTCCGGGATGGGCCGCAGCACCAGCCGGTCGGGCAGCCGCATGTCGATGGTCTGCAGCGGGCGGTCGAGCAGCGCGTGCGAAGCCTGCAGGTCGAGCAGCTTCGCCAACGCCTGCGGCTCGGCGCCCTGGGGCAACAGCACGTCGGCGCCGTTGGTCATGCGCAGGTTCCACCGCCGCTCGCCGACCCGTACCGCCGCGGCGACTTTCGCCAGCAGCGCCGGCTGCGACGCCAGCAGGTCAATCAGCCGACCCGCCGCCTGCGGTGCGCCCGGCCCCACCACCAGCGGCACCTGGCTCGCGAACGCCGACACGTCGCTGTCGGTGACGATGTTGCCGTCGTGGTCGATCAGCACGAAACGGCCATCGTGCTGCCACACCGCGAACGGCCGCCGCTCCACCACATGCACCACCAGCGTATCGGGCAACTGGCGCTCGATGGTGGCGCTCTGCACCCACTGGATCGCCTCGATGCGTGCGCGCGCCTGCGGCAGCGACAGGCCGAAGATCGGGTCGCCCAGGGCAGCGCCGAGAGCGGTTTTCAACGTCGCCATCGGCGTCTTGTGCGCGCCGGGGAAGGTCAGGTTGCCGATGCGCAGGCCAAGCCGCGCGCCGGCCTCGGCGAACTGGGTCCGGAACCCGCCGCCGTTGCCCAGCGCGTGCACCAGGCCCACGAAGATCAGGGCGGCGATGCCCAGCGCCGCCACTCCCAGCAGCGGCCGCAGCAACAGGCGGCGTTGCCGGCGCACCAGCACGCGGAACCGGCTGGGGCGGCCGGGCAGCGCTGCCGGCATCGGCGCCGGCGTCGCCCGCCGTGGCGCACGCAGCTCGCTCGCCGTCGGCACCCTCATGCGCGACATGCGGCGTGCTCCACCATCCAGCCGCACAGCTGGGCAAAGCTGTAGCCGCAATAGGCCGCCTGTTCCGGCAGCAGCGAGGTCGGCGTGAGGCCGGGCTGGGTGTTGACTTCCAACAGCACCAGCCGCCCCGGCTCGCCGCCAGTGTCGTCGTAGCGGAAATCGGCCCGCGTGGCGCCTCGGCAGCCCAGCGCCTGGTGCGCCGCCAGCGCCACCGCCATCGCCTGCGACGCGACCTGCGGATGCACCAGCGCCGGCAGCACATGCCGCGAGCCGCCCTCGGCGTATTTCGACTCGTAGTCGTAGAAGCCGTGAACGGGCGAGATGTCGGTCACAGCCAGCGCGCAGTCGTCCATCACCGCGACCGTCAGCTCGCGGCCCGGCACGTACTCCTCCACCATCGCCTGCGGCCCGAAAGTCCAGCCGGCGGCGATCGCGGCCCGCCGGTTGTCGCCCTTGCCGACGATGGTGACGCCGACCGACGAGCCCTCGTTGACCGGCTTCACCACGTACGGCGCCGGCCACGGGTCCTCGTGCTCCAGGCTGGCGACTTCGATGACGCGCCCGCGGGCCACCGGCAGCCCGGCGCCGACGAAGATCGCCTTGGCGGCAATCTTGTCCATCGCCAGCGCCGAAGCGCGCACGCCCGAGTGGGTGTACGGGATAGCCAGCCAGTCGAGCACGCCCTGGATCGCGCCATCCTCGCCGAAGCGGCCGTGCAGCGCGTTGAACACCGCGTCGGGCGCGGGATCGAGCGCCGCCAGGGTCACCCGCAGGTCGGGGCCGACATCCACCGGCACGACGTCGTAGCCAGCCTCGCGCAACCCTGCCACGACCATGCGGCCTGACGCCAGGCTGACCTCGCGCTCCGCCGAGATGCCGCCGTAGAGCACTGCCACGCGCTTCATGCGGGCACCCCCACGCGGCGGATTTCCCAGTGCAGGTCGATGCCCGATGCGTCGCGGACCCGCGCCCGCACATCCTGGCCCAGGCCTTCGAGGTCGGCGGCGGTGGCGTCGCCGGTGTTGAGCAGGAAGTTGCAGTGCTTGCCGCTGACCATCGCGCCGCCACGCACCAGCCCGCGCCCGCCGGCGGCGTCGATCAGCTCCCACGCCTTCATGCCCGAGGGATTGCGGAAGGTGGAGCCGCCGGTGCGGGCGCGCATCGGCTGCGTGGCTTCGCGGTTGCCGCGGATGTCGTTCATGCGCGCGGCGATCAGCCCGCGGTCGCCCGGACGGGCGTGCAGCCGGGCGCGCACCACCACGCCGCCCGGCGGCAACGCGGCGTGGCGGTAGCCGAGCGCCAGCCGCGCCGCCTGCAGCCGCACCAACTCGCCGGAGCGGGTCGCCACCTCGGCCCAATCCAGGCAGCCCGCGACATCGCCGCCATAGGCGCCGGCGTTCATCGCCACCGCGCCGCCGACGCTGCCGGGAATGCCGCTCAGGAACTCCAGCCCAGCCAGGCCAGCCGCCGCCGCCTGCTCGGCCACCGTGGCATCGAGCGCCGCCGCGCCGGCCACCACGCCGTCCGCTTCCACCACGATCTCGCTAAACCCGCGCGCGAGCCGCACCACCACGCCATGCACGCCGCCGTCGCGCACGATCAGGTTGGACGCCGCGCCGATGGCCAGCACCGGAACCTCGTTCGGCAAACCCGCCAGCAGCGCGCACAGGTCTTCGCTGTCGGCCGGGCGCACCAGCAACTCCGCCGGGCCGCCGACGCGGAACCAGGTGCCGGGCGCCAGCGGCGCCGAGGCCTGCACGCGGCCGCGCAACGCCGGCAACAGATCCGCGAGCATGGCGGCGGCGGTCATCATCCGTGGTCCCTGCCACGCTGCTGCGGACGCTGCGGCTGGTTGGCCTGCAGCGCCGCCAGTTGCTCGGGCAGCACGCCCGCCCATTGCGTGATGTTGCCGGCTCCCAGGCACACCACGAAGTCTCCGGGGCGGGCGATCGCATGGACCATCTCCGCCAGATGCTCCGGCCCCGGCAGCGGCACCACGCTGCGGTGGCCGCGCGCGCGCAGGCCGTCCACCAGCGCGTCGCGGTCGTAGCCCTCCATGCGCTTTTCGCCGGCGGCATAGACGTCGGCCACGATCACCGTGCCGGCGTCGTTCATGCAGGTGCAGAACTCCTCGAACAGCGAGGCGAGGCGCGAGTAGCGGTGCGGCTGCACCACCGCCACGACCTCGCGCGCGCCGGCCTGCCGCGCCGCCTTCAGCACCGCGGCGATCTCGACCGGGTGGTGGCCGTAGTCGTCGATCACGGTGATGCCGCCGGCCTCGCCGGTGCGGGTGAAGCGGCGCTTCACGCCCTTGAACGCCGCGAAGGCGCTGCGCAGGGTGGCGTCGTCGATCTCCATCTCGACCGCGATGGCGACGGCGGCGAGCGCGTTCTGCACGTTGTGGCTGCCCAGCATCGGCAAGCGGAACGGCCCCATCTTGCGGCTACGGTTGCGCGCCCGGTCGGCCACCGTGACCTCGAACGTCGAACCCATCTTGTCCGGCACCAGCCGCTCGCCGCGCACGTCGGCCTGCGGGCTGAAGCCGTAGGTGACGATGCGCCGGTCGGACAGGCGAGGGATCATCTGCTGCACGCCGGGATGGTCGATGCACAGCACCGCGAAGCCGTAGAACGGGATGTTCTGCACGAACTGGTCGTAGCCGGCGACCATCGCCTCGGCGCTGCCCCAATGGTCGAGGTGTTCGGGGTCCATGTTGGTGACCACCGCGATGGTCGCCGGCAGGCGCAGGAAGCTGCCGTCGCTCTCGTCGGCCTCGACCACCATCCACTCGCCCTCGCCCATGCGGGTGTTGGTGCCGTAGGCGTTGATGATGCCGCCGTTGATGACGGTGGGATCGAGGTGCGCCGCCTCCAGCACGGTGGCGATCAGGCTGGTGGTGGTGGTCTTGCCATGGGTGCCGCCGACCGCGATGGCCCAGCGCAGCCGCATCAGCTCGGCCAGCATCTCGGCCCGACGCACCACCGGCAGCAGCCGCGCGCGGGCGGCCTGCACCTCCGGGTTGTCGGGCCGCACCGCCGTCGAGGTGACGATCACCTGGGCGGCGCCGAGGTTCGCCGCGTCGTGGCCGATGGCGACCGAGATGCCGTTCTCGCGCAGCCGGCGCACGTTGGCGCTTTCGGCGATGTCGCTGCCCTGCACCGAGTAGCCGAGCGTGAACAACACCTCGGCGATGCCCGACATGCCGATGCCGCCGATGCCGACGAAGTGGATCACGCCGATGCCGAGCGGGAGCGCCCTCATGCCGCGCGCTCCTTCGTCCGGCGCGCGATCAGGTCCAGCACGGCGTCGGCCAGCGCCGCGGCGGCATCGGCGTGCGCCTGACCGGCGGCGGCGCGGGCGGCGGCTTCCAGCATCGCCGGATGCGCGACCAGCTCGGCGATCCGCGCCGCCAGCGCATGGGCGTCGCAGGTCGGCTGCGGCAGCACCCAGGCGGCGCCGGCCCGCGCCAGCACCCGCGCGTTGACGGCCTGGTGGTCGTCGATGGCGTTCGGCAGCGGTACCAGGATCGACGGCCGCCCGGCAACCGCCAGCTCGGCCACGGTCGAGGCCCCGGCGCGCGCAATCACCAGATGCGCGCGGCCCAGCCGCGCCGCGATGTCGGGAAAGAACGGCGCCAGTTCGGCCTCGACGGTGCCGGCATACGCCGCGCGCACCCGGTCGAGGTCCTCGGCGCGGCATTGCTGCACCACGCGCAGCCGCTGCCGGATGACCGGCGGCAGCAGCGCCAGGGCCGGCGGCACGATGTCGCTGAACACCCGCGCGCCCAGCGAGCCGCCCAGCACCAGCAGGTCGATGCGATCCGTGGGCGGCGCATAGGCGATGCCCGCCAGCGCCGCCAACGTCTCGCGCACCGGGTTGCCGACAACCTGCGTGGCCACTCCCTCCGGCACGCGGGTGGTGCCGGCCTGGCTCAGCGCCAGCAGGTCGCAGCGGCGCGACAGCAGGCGGTTGGCGCGGCCCAGCACGCCGTTCTGCTCGTGCAGGACGGCGACCGGACGCCGCCGCAGCAGGCTGGCGCCCAGGATCGGCGCCACGCAGGGATAGCCGCCGAAGCCTACGACCGCCGCAGGATCGAGCCGCGCCAGGATGCGCCACGCCTGCACCGCGCCCAACCCCATGGCGGCGAATGCCCGCGCCCCGCGCACCAGGCCGCGCCCCGCCACGCCGGCGCCGGCCAGCACGAAGCGTTCGCCGCCGGAGAACGCCGGCGAGGCGAGGCCGGCGGAGCGCGCGTCGGTCATCAGCGCCACCCGATGGCCACGCCGCAGCAGCGTCTCGGCCAACGCCTCGGCCGGGAAGAAATGCCCGCCGGTGCCGCCGGCGGCAATCACGATTGGCCGCAGATGCTCGCCTCTCATGCCCGGCTGCTCATGCGGGATCGTTCACGTGGCGGCGGCGGGTCAGCGCCAGCAGCAGGCCCATGCCGAACGCCACCGCCAGCACCGACGAGCCGCCATACGAGACGAACGGCAGCGTCATGCCCTTGGTCGGGATCAGGTGCAGGGTGGAGGCCATGTTGACGAACGCCTGCAGGCCGAAGCTGGCGATCAGCCCGGTCGCCGCCAGCACCACGAACATGTCGCCCTCGGCCAGCAGGCGCAGCAGGCCGCGCAGCACGATGAAGGCGAACGCGCCGATCAGCGCCACGCACACCACCATGCCGAACTCCTCGCCCGTCACGGCGAACACGAAGTCGGCGTGGGCGTCGGGCAGCACGTCCTTGACGTGGCCCTCGCCGGGTCCACGGCCCAGCAAGCCCCCGCTGCCGAATGCCTCCAGCGCGCGGTTCACCTGGTAGTTGTCGCCGGCCGCCGGATCGAGGAAGCGGGTGACGCGGCTGCGGACGTGCGCGAAGAACACGTAAGCGCCGACGCCGCCCAAGCCGATCGCGCCGGCCAGGCCGCCGACCAGCACCAGGTTCAGCCCGCCCACGAACAGCTGGATGAAGAACACGCCGGTGACGACGGCCAACATGCCGATGTCGGGCTGCGACTTCAGCAGCAGCGCGATCACCCCGAACACCGCGAACGCGATTGCCATGCCGGGAAAGCGGCCCGGCCGCCGGCCTTCGGTGAGCAGCCAAGCGGCCACCACCGCGAAGCACGGCTTGAGGAACTCGCTCGGCTGCAGCGACAGGCCGGGCAGCGCGATCCAGCGCCGCGCGCCCTTGATGTCGACGCCGACCACCAGGGTCAGCGCGGTCAGCACCATGGCGACGGCGCAGCCGGCCAGCGCCACCCGCCGCACGCCCTTGGGCGACAGCAGCGACACCGCGACGACCACCAGGCCGGCGAGCAGCAGGAACACCACCTGCTTGGCCACCAGCATGTCGCGCGCTTCATGGATGCGCTCGGCGACCGCGGGGCTTGCCGCCAGCACCATGACGTAGCCGAAGCCGATCAGCACGCCGATGGCGGCCAGCGTCCAGCGGTCCACGGTCCACCACCAGCGGCCCAGCACGGAGGTATCGGCGCGCGACAGCATCGGCATCACGCAAAACTCCGCAACTGCGACACGAGGCTTGCGAACCGCTCGCCGCGCGCCTCGAAGCCGCTGAACTGGTCGAAGCTGGCGCAGGCCGGCGACAGCAGCACCGTGTCGAGGCTGTCGCGGCGCGCGTGGTCAAACGCGGCGGGAACCGCTGCCTCCAGCGTGCCAGCAATTTCGTGCGGCACGCCGGTCTCGGCCAGCGTGCGTGCCAGCAGCTCCGCGTCGCGGCCGATCAGCAGCGCGTGCGCGATGCGTGGGAAGTACATCGCCAACGCCGCGATGCCGCCGGCTTTGGCGATGCCGCCGGCGATCCACACCACCCGCGCGTGACACGCCAGCGCTCGCGCGGTGGAGTCGGCGTTGGTCGCCTTGCTGTCGTCGATGAAGCTGACGCCGGAAATCTTCGCCACCATCTGCTGGCGGTGCGGCAATCCGGGGAAGCTCGCGATGCCCTCGGCGATGATATCGGCTGGTAAGCCGAGCGCCACAGCGAGCGCCGTGGCGGCGGCGGCATTTTGCGCGTTGTGCGCGCCGGGCAGGGCGATGGCGCGGTCCAGCCCGGCAACGGCGTCGTTCGCGGAAATGGCGACCGCGCGTCCGCCCAGCCATTCCGCCATCTCGCGCGACGTGGGGTCGTCGACTCCGACCACGGCGACATCGCCCGCCAGCTGACGCGCGAAGATTGCCCGCTTGGCGTCGGCATAACCCGCCATGTCGCCGTGGCGGTCGAGGTGATCGGGACTGAGGTTCAACATGGTTGCGGCATCGAAACGCAGGCTGGCGATCCGTTCCAACATGTAAGACGACATTTCCAGGACATACACGCCGTCGTCCGGCAGCAGCGGCAACGACAGCGACGCGGCGCCGAGGTTGCCGCCGGCCGCCACCGGGATGCCGGCGTGTTGCAGGACGTGCGCGAGCAGCGCCGTCGTGGTGCTCTTGCCGTTGGTCCCGGTGATGCCGACGAAGCGCGCGTGTGACCCGGCAGCCCGCACCGCGCGAAACAGCAGGTCGGCATCCGACAGGATCGGCACCTGCGCCGCAATCGCCGCCGCCGCGATCCGATGCGGCGTCGGCAGCCGGTGCGCGATGCCCGGCGACAACACCAATGCGTCGAGGCCGGACATCGACGGCTCCGCAACATGCAGGCCCGTCGCCGCCGCGCGCGCCGTCTCGGCGTCATCCCACACGGTCACTTCGGCGCTCATCGCAACCAGCGCGCGCGCCGCCGGCAAGCCGTTGCGGCCGAGGCCGACCACGGCGTAGCTTTGCCCGGCGAAGATGTTGGCGGGAAACATCATCGGATTTTCAAAGTCGCCAGGCCGACCAGCGCCAGGATCATCGAGATGATCCAGAACCGGATCACGATGGTGGGTTCGGCCCAGCCCTTCTTCTCGAAATGATGGTGCAGCGGCGCCATCAGGAACACGCGGCGTCCAGTGCGCTTGTACCAGAACACCTGCACGATCACCGACACCGTCTCGACCACGAACAACCCGCCGACGATGCCGAGCACGATCTCATGCTTCACCGCGATCGCCACGGCGCCCAGTGCGCCGCCAAGTGCGAGGCTGCCGGTGTCGCCCATGAACACCGCGGCCGGCGGGGCGTTGAACCACAGGAAGCCCAGCCCGGCCCCCACCAGCGCCGAGCAGAACACCGCTAGTTCGCCGGCGCCGGGAACGAAGTTGACCTTGAGGTAGTCTGCGAAGTTGTGGTTGCCGACCAGGTAGGCGATCACCGCGAAAACCCCGGCGCAGATGATCGTCGGCACGATCGCCAGGCCGTCCAGGCCGTCGGTCAGGTTGACCGCGTTGCTGGAACCGACCAGCACCACCGTGGCGAACAGTGGAAATGCGAAGCCGAGCGGGATCAGCACGTCCTTGAAGATTGGCACGCTGATGCCGGTGGCCATGGCGCCCGGCGTCAGCCAGACGATCCACACCGCGGCTGCCAAGCCGAGCACGCCCTGCACCGCCAGCTTGCCGCGTCCGGACAGGCCGCGGAAACTCGCCTTCGACAGCTTGATGTAGTCGTCGACGAAGCCAAGCGCGCCGTAGCCCAGCGTCAGCGCCAGCACCGCCCACACGTAGCCGCTGCGCAAATCGGCCCACAGCAGCGTCGAGGTTGCCAGCGCCGCCAGGATCAGCACGCCGCCCATGGTCGGCGTGCCCTGCTTCTCGATCAGGTGCCGCGCCGGCCCGTCCGGGCGGATCGGCTGCCCGTGGCGTTGCACCGAGCGCAGCCAGCGGATGAACACCGGCCCGATCAGCAGGCTGGCAGCCAGCGCCGTCAGGCACGCCGCGCCGCTGCGGAACGTTTCGTAGCGGAAAAGATTGAATGCGGAGAAATCCGGCTCCAGCAGCCGCGCCAGGGAGAACAGCATCAGGGCGCACCTTCGAGCGTCTGCACGATGAGCCGCATCCGGCTGCCGAGGCTGCCCTTGACCAGCACCGCGTCGCCGTCGCGCAACGCCGCCATCACCAGCGGCGCCAGCGCCGCCGCGTCCGCCGCGTGCGCGCCGCGCTGGCTCGGCGGCATCAGCTCGTGCAGCAGGCGCATCTGCGGCCCGCAGGTGAACAGCAGGTCGGCGCTGGCCGCCACGTCCGGCGCCAGGCCGCGATGCTCCGCCGCCGCCGCGTCGCCGAGTTCGAGCATGTCGCCCAGCACCGCCACGCGCCGCGCGGCCGGCTGCAGCGCCAGCACCGCCAGCGCCGCGCGCACCGCGATGGCCGAGGCGTTATAACTCTCGTCCAGCAGCGTCGCGGTGCCGCCAGGCAAGGCCAGCGCCCGCCGCGTGCCGCGTCCCGCCACCGGCGCGAACCCGGCCAGCGCCGCCGCCGCCGCGACCGGGTCGAGGCCCAGGCACGCCACCAGCGTCAGCGCCGCGACCGCGTTCATCGCCATGTGGCGGCCGGGCGCGGCCAGCCGGAATGCCACGCGCCAACGCTTGACGTTCCGGCCGGCGACCTCCGCCTCGACGCTGTTGCCCGCCGCGTCGCTGTCGCTGCGCAGCAACTGGGCGTCGCCGAAATATGCGTCTGCCGGTTCGCCGAAGCCCTCCGGCAGCACCGTCACGCCGCCCGGCTCCAGCCCCGCGGTCACCGCAAACTTCTCGGCGCGGATCGCCTCCAGGCTGCCGAGGTTGCCGATGTGCGTGGGCGCGATGGCGGTGACGAGGACGGCGTGCGGGCGTGCCAGCCGCGACAGCGGCGCGATTTCGCCGGCGTGGTTCATGCCGATCTCGACCACGCAGAAGCCGTGCCGCGGCGGCGTGCGCGCCAGCGTCAGTGGCACGCCCCAATGGTTGTTGTGCGACGCCTCGGCGGCCCATGCCTTGCCGAACGCCGACAATGCCGCGCGCAGCATCTCCTTGGTGGTGGTCTTGCCGACGCTGCCGGTGACGGCGATCACACGGCCCTGGAACCGCGCCCGCCCGAACGCGCCCAGCGCCTGCAACCCGGCGAAGGTGTCGGGCACCAGCAGCAGCCTGGCGTCGTCGGCCACGCCGTCGGGGAAGCGATGCACCATGGCGCCCGCCGCCCCGCGCGCCAAGGCCGCCGCCACATGGTCGTGGCCGTCGCCGGTCTCGCTCACCAGCGCCACGAACAGGTCGCCCGGCTTGGCGGTGCGGCTGTCGATGGCGACGCCGGTGGCCGCAAACGGCGTGCGCAACATCCCGCCGGTGGCAGCGCGCAGGTCCCCGGCGCTCCACAAGGCGCTCATTGTCCGTCCAGCCCGGGTCCGTCCAGCCCGGGTCCGTCCAGCCTGGCCCCAGCCAGCCGACGCAGCACGGCCACGTCGTCGAACGGCAACGCGACGTCGCCGATGGTCTGGCCTTGCTCGTGACCCTTGCCGGCCACCGCCAGCACGTCTCCGGCACGCAGCATGTCCAGGCCCATGGCGATGGCGGCCTCACGCCCGCCGCCGTCGATGCCGCCGGGACAGCCGGCCAGTACCTCGCGCCGGATCGCCGCCGCATCTTCGTGGCGCGGGTTGTCGTCGGTGACGATGGCGACGTCGGCCAGGCGCGCGCACGCTTCGCCCATCAGCGGGCGCTTGCCGCGGTCGCGGTCGCCGCCGGCGCCGAGCACCACGATCAGCCGGCCCTCGGCGTGCGGCCGCAACGCCAGCAGCAGCCGCGCCAGCGCGTCGGGCGTGTGCGCGTAATCGACATAGGCGGCGGCGCCATTGTCCAGCCGGGCCGCCAGCTCCATGCGCCCGCGCACGCCGACCAAGCGCGGCAGCAGCGCCAGCGCATCGTCCACCCCGGTTGCCTGCGCCAACGCCGCCGCGACCAGCACGTTATCGGCCTGGAACCGGCCCGGCAGCGCCACCTCGACCTCGTGCCGCCGCCCGTCGTGGCGCAGCTCCAGCACCTGCCCGTCGGCGCGCGGCGTCGAGCGCAGCAGCCGGATCGCGCCGCCGTCCTCGCCCACCAGCCGCAGGTCGAGCCGCCGGGTCCGGGCAATCTCCTGCAGCGCCAGTTGCGTGGCCGGGTCGAGCGCGGTGCTGGCTACGGCGACGCCGCCCGCCGGCAGCAACTCGCGGAACAGCCGCAGCTTGGCATCGCGGTAGGCTTCGGGCGTGCCGTGGTAGTCGAGGTGGTCGCGCGTCAGGTTGGTGAACGCCGCGGCGGCAAGGCGCAGGCCATCGAGGCGGAACTGGTCGAGCCCGTGCGAGGACGCCTCCAGCGCCGCGGCGCCCACGCCGGCCCGCGCCAATCCGGCCAGCGTCTCGGACAAGGCGACCGGGTCGGGCGTGGTCATGGCGCCGCCGGCCGCGAACTCCGTGCCGGGCGCCACGACGCCCAGCGTGCCGAGGCTGGCGGCTTGCCGCCCGGCCAGCGCCCACAACTGGCGGGTGAACTCGACGCTGCTGGTCTTGCCGTTGGTGCCGGTCACCGCGACCAGGACAGCAGGCGGCGGCCCCGCCAGTTGGGCGGCGATCTGGGCCAGCCGGCGTCGCGGCTGCGGGTCCTCGATCAACGGGCGCGGCGGCACGCCCGGCGGCCACAGCGTGCCGGGCGGCGCCAGCACCGCAGCCGCCCCGCGCGACACCGCTTCGCCGATGTAGGCGCGTCCGTCGCGGCTCTGGCCCGGCACCGCCACGAACAGCGAGCCGCTGCGGCAGGCGCGGCTGTCGGCGGTGATCGCCTGCACCTCGACCCCGCCGGCGGCACGCCAGCCGGCCGAAGCGGCGGCAGGGTCCAGCACGCGCGCCATCAGCTCAGCGATCCGCAATTTCTGGGACCTGCCACATTGCCTCGTGCCGCAGGTCGTGCGCGGGCGACACCGGGCTTGGCTTCACCGGCTTCGGCTCGGCCTTGCCGGGGACGATCTTGACCGCCGCCGGCACCATCGCTTCCGGCAGTCCGGCGCGCGCCCCGGCTGGCCGGCCGGGTTCCATCGGGATCGACAGCGCCGCCTGGATCGCCGCCGCGTTGTCGGTCTCCGGCAGCAATCCCAGCATCGGCCCGATGCGCGCGATCACCCGTCCCGCCGCCGGCGCGCTGACCCAGCCGGCGGTCGCGAAGCCATGCGTGCTGGCGTTGGCCTTGGGTTCGTCGAGCATCATGTAGACGGCGTAATGCGGCGCGTTCATCGGAAACGCGCTCATGAATGCCGAGACGCGCGAGTTGTGGTTGTAATGCTTGTAGCTGATCTTCTCCGCGGTCCCGGTCTTGCCGCCGACGAAATAGCCCGGCACGTCGGCCGGCTTGCCGTAGCCGTCGGTGACCACGAGGCGCATCAGCCGCCGGATGATGTCCGAGGTGGCGGCCTTCATGATCGGGGCGCCCTGGCGCGGCGCGGCGTCCGGGTCCGGCGCCAGGATGGTCGGGCGGTAGTAGGTGCCGCCGTTGGCCACCGCAGCGGTGCCGGCGACCACCTGCAGCGGCGCCACCGCGATGCCGTGGCCGAAGCCGATGGTCAGCGTCGCCACCTCCTTCCAGTTGGACACCGGCGGGAACAGCGGCCGCCCGACCTCGGGCAGCTCGATGCCGACCTTGTCCAGCATCCCAAGCTTTTTCAGCCAGGCGCGCTGGCGCTCGGCCCCGACCGCCTGGGCCATCTTGGCAGCGCCGATGTTGGACGAGTAGGCGAGGATTTCGGGCAGGTACAGGAAGCGGTGCTTGCCCTCGAAATCGCTGATGGTGAAGTGGCCGATGTGGATCGGGCTGGTGGCGTCAAAGCCGTTCCAGATGTTGACCACGCCGTCGTCGAGCGCCATCGAGGCGGTCTGCAGCTTGAACGTGCTGCCTGGCTCGTAGACGCCGGTGATGGCGCGGTTGAAGCGGTCGTCGGGCTTGGCTTCGCCGAACACGTTGGCGTCGTAGTCGGGCAGGCTGACCATCGCCAGCACCTCGCCGTTGCGCACGTCCATGACGATGCCGCACGCGCCGATGGCGTTGAACTGCGCCATCGCCTGCGATAATTCGTCGCGCACCACCGCCTGCACGCGCACGTCGAGCGACAGCTTCAGCGGCGCACCATCGCTAAGTAGCCGGCGCTCGAACGACTTCTCGACGCCAGCGACGCCGTGGCCGTCCACGTCGACGCCGCCCAGCACCTGCGCCGCCATGCGGCCGAGCGGGTAGCGCCGCCGTTCGGTGGGCAGGAACTGGATGCCGGGGATGCCCAGCGCATTGATGTCCAGCTCCTGGCGCGGCGTTACCTGGCGGGCGATGTAGATGAACTGCTTGGTGGTGTCGGCCAGCCGGTTGCGCACCGCCGCCTCGTCCAGCAGCGGCAGCACCTGCTTGAGCTTATGCGCGGCGTCGGCGGCGTCGATCATCTCGCGTGGATCGGCGAACACCCCAGCGGTGGGCAGTGAGATCGCCAGGATCTGGCCGTTGCGGTCGGTAATCATGGCACGGCGGGCGAGCGGCATCGCACCGTTGTCGGCGTCCAACGTCGCGGTCGCCGGGATCATCCCGGGATGGGCGAGGTCCAGCACCGCCGCGGGCGGCGGCGGATTGGGCCGGCGCGCCACCGCCTGCGGCTTCGGCGACACCGGCTGCAGCACCGTGGCATCCACCAGCTTCAGCGTCACCGCGCAGAACAGCAGCGCGAAGCCGCCGGCGGCGAACACCAGCCGGCCGCGCGTCTTCTCCATCGCCGCGCGCCGCTTCAGGTCCGGCGCGGTGACCCGCACGTGCTCCATGCGCGGCACCGAGGCGTCGCGCGGCGCGGCGAAACGACGTGCCGGAGTGGCGGGCGAGGGCGCGTCGTCCCGCATCAACGCGCCTGCGCGCCGCCACTGTAGTACGAGGCGGCGTAGGCCTGGCCGACCGGGCCCGACGCCACCATCGAGCGCGCCATGCCCAGCGCCGAGGCGACTATCGGGATGCCGGCATCCACCGGCCCGCCACGCGCAATCCGGGCGACCACCTCCGAGGAGGTGGCCGGCGCGCCGTAGCCATATGGGCGATAGCTGACATAGGCCGGGCGGGAAGCGGCCTGCGCCGGACGCGCCGACGCCATCCGCACCACCGCCGCCCGGCTTGAGGCGTGTGCCAGCCGAGCCAGCGGAGTCGCCTGAATCGACGCCATCAGCACCGCCGCGGGCGCCGTCACGATCGCCGCACGCGCCATCAGCGTCGGATGCGGCGCTGGCTGCGGACGCACCGCCGCGATGACAGGCGCCGGCGCCAGGATCGGCACCGGGACCACCGGCTGCGGCAGCTTGGCCAGCGGCGCCGCGGGTTCCAGCGGCGCCGGTGCGGTTGCCGGCGGCTCGCCCACCGCCGGCAGCCGGCGATCCAGCTCAACCAGGCTGGTGAACTGCTTGGGATCGGTGTTGGCCAGCGTCGGCAGATGCGCGCGCGCCAGCTCCTGCAGCCGCGACGGATCGTTCAGCAGGGCGTATTCGGCCCGCAACATGCCGGTGCGGGCATGGGCCGCGTCGGCCGTGCGCATCACCTGCTCGATCTGTTGGTCGAGCATCTGCGCCTGATGCTTCTCCTGATACAGGTACAACCCGGAGCCGGCGGCCAGCAGCACGCAGACGCAGGTGACGGGACTGATCATGCAACGTGCCTTTCCATGGCGCGCAGCCGGGCGCTGCGGGCGCGCGGGTTGCTGTGGGTCTCGCCCGCGGTCGGGCGCATGGCCTTGCCGGTCAGCAGGCTGAACGCCGCCGCCGGGCGTGCCAGCAGGCCGCTCGGGTCATGGCGGGAGGGCAACGGCGCCCGCCCCGCGGCATCGGTCATAAAGCGCTTCACCAAGCGGTCCTCCAGCGAATGGAACGACACCACCACCAGCCGGCCACCGGGGGCGAGCAGGCTGGCGGCGTGGTCAAGGGCGCGCACGATCTCGCCCAGCTCGTCATTCACCCGCAGCCGCAGCGCCTGGAAGCTGCGCGTCGCCGGGTCGATGCCGGAGCGGTCGGGCGGCACCACGCCGCGGATGATGTGCGCCAGTTGCGCGGTCGTGGTGATCGGCGCGTCGGCCCGCGCCAGCACGATGGCGCGGGCGATGCGGCGCGACAGCCGCTCCTCGCCCAGCTGATATAGCGTGTCGGCCAGCTCGCCCTCGCCCAGCGTGGCCACCAGCTCGGCGGCGCTCGGCCCTTCGCGCCCCATCCGCATATCCAGCGGCCCGTCGGCGCGGAAGCTGAACCCACGCGCCGGGTCGTCGATCTGGAACGACGACACGCCGAGGTCGAGCACGATGCCGTCGAGCGCGGTCACGCCACGCTCGCCCAGCAGATCGAGCATGTCGCCGAAGCGGCCCCGCAGCAGGTGCAGCCGGCCGGGGTGGCGGGCCGCCAATTCGGCGCCGCGGGCGATGGCGTCGGGGTCGCGGTCGATCGCCCACAGCGTGCAGCGCGCGGCGTCCAGCACCGCCTCCGCATACCCGCCGCCGCCGAAGGTGCCGTCGAGGTAGGTCGCATCGTCGCGCGGCGCGAGCTGTTCGAGCATTTCGGAAAGCATGACCGGAGTGTGGCTCATGGCGCCGGAGTCTCGCTCGGAGGAGCCGGCACTACTTCGCCATCATTACGATTGCCGCGCAGCGTAAGGCGGCGCGCGTTGGTGCGGCTGCGCGCCTCCTCGCGGAACCGCTCGCCCGCCTGCGGCTCCCAGATCTGGAAGATGCGGCCGGCGCCCATGAATGAGACGCTGTCGCCCAGCCCGGCGTGCTGCACCAGATTGGCCGGCAACACGATGCGGCCCTCGCGGTCGGGGTCGGTCGGGCAGGCATCGGCGTAGATCGTCGCGGCCATCTCGTCGTGTTCCTGGCTGAACACGTCGAGGTCGTTCAACGGTGCGGCGAGAGTGCGGAACGCCGCCGCCGGCCAGCCCTCGATGCAGCGGTGCGTGTGCGACGGCCGCAGCACCAAAGACGGGCCGCCGTCGGCGTCGGGACGCAGGACGGCACGGAACGATGCCGGAATGGAAACCCGGCTCTTGGCATCCAGCCGATTCAGGTGTGTGCCCAGGAATTGTGTCATCCGTCCGGGCACGCTCCCTACCGCCTGATGGGTTTCCCAGTGTTAAACATGGGATGGCATGGGATAACATGGGCCGATATGGGCGTCAAAGGGATTACGGCCCGGTAAGCTAATTCTTTCTTGAGAATCCCATTGACATCAGCAAGTTAAAGAAAATGCACATATCGATCCTCAAACGATCGAGCATAAATCTGTATTCACATTTTGTTCTTCTAATGGAAGTTGCCAGACGGCCTGTAAGCCGGGTTCTGTCCGTCGTCCTGCGACGACGTGACGGCCATTCCTCTGGGACGCGCATCGCTGCGCGCCTCACGCGACCAACCCGGGCAGCGGGACGGAAATGTCCCTGCGTCGCGACTCGATGCCGAATCGCCCGCCGGCCGCCCCTATTCGGTCTTGCTCCCGGTGGGGTTTGCCCTGCCGCCTTTGTTGCCAAAGGCGCGGTGCGCTTTTACCGCACCGTTTCACCCGTTCCGGCTTCGGAACGCTCCGAAGGCCGGTGGTTTGTTTTCTGTGGCACTGTCCCTGAGGTCGCCCCCGCCGGCAATTAACCGGCACCGTATTCCCGTGGAGCCCGGACTTTCCTCCATCGGGGACTGCTCCCCGACAGCGGCCGCCCGGCCGTCTGGCCCACGTCAGATGCGCCAGCCCGCCGCAAGCGTCAAGCGTGCGGGAGCGGCTTACCCCGTCAGGACGATGGGGTCGGGCAGGGCGATAGGGTCGGGCAGGGTGATGGGGGCGGAAGGTCCGCCAGCCGCAGCAGCGCCGTCAGCCGTGCCAGCGTCCCGGCGTCGGGGGCGCCGGTCACCGCCTCGGGCCGCCAATGCCGCTGGAACGCGCGCAACACGCTCGCCAGCGCCGGGTCGAGCGGCCCCGTGAGGATAACGTCGTAGCCGACCCCGCACAGCCCGGCGCGCACCGCGTCGATGTCGTCGATTGGCCCTGTGCCGAGATCGGGCGTCGCCAGCGGCCACAAGCCGACGCCGTTGCGGGCCAGGCCCGGCCAGTCGAACTTCTCGCCCGGGTCCTGCTTGCGGTCGGGTGCCACGTCGCTGTGCGCCACCACGTTGCGCGGCGGGATCGGGTGGCGCGCCAGGATGCCCAGGCACAACTCGCACACCGCAGCCATCTGCAGCGCCGGGAAGTCGCGGTAGCCGTGCTCGTGGCCGGGATTGACGATCTCGACGCCGACCGAGCGGTCGTTCAGCCCGTGTCGGCCGCGCCACGACGACACCCCGGCATGGCGCGCCCGCAATGCCTCGTCGACCAGTTGCCAGACCGTGCCGTCCTCCTCGACCACGTAATGCGCCGACACCTGCGCCGCCGGGTCGCACAGCCGGTCGAGCGCCGCTGCGGCCGACTCCATGCCAGTGTAATGCAGCACCAGCATGTCGACCGGCACGCCGGCCGGCCGCGGGTCGTGGTTCGGGCTTGGGCGTCGACGCTCCATCACAGCCCACGCTGCGTCAAAGCCCGCGTTCGCGCTTGATGCGGTCCCAGGCGGCGTTGATCCGCGCCACCCGGTCGCCGCTGCGGGCAATGAGGTCCGGCGCGACGCCGCGGCTGGCCAGGCTGTCGGGATGGTTCTCGCGCATCAGCCGCTTCCAGGTGGCGCGCAGCTCTTCGTCCGGCATCGACCGGCTGACCCCCAGCACCGCATAGGCGTCGTCGGGCGCCTGGGTCACCCTGGATCCGCCGTAGCCGCCGCCGTGGCCGAACGGGCCGCCGAAATTGGGACCGCCGCCAAACGAGGATTGGCCGGCAAACCCGGGATGCCCGCCAAAGCCGGTCTGGCTCGCTTCGCCCGCTCCGGTCTGCGGCCGTCCCGCCTGCGCCCGTTCCCAGGCGCCCAGGCCCAGGCCCATCTGCACGCACACCACCTGCAGGAACTGCTGTTCGGCGACGGTGATCGGCTTGTCGGCGCGGGCAATCGCGAACAGCGCCGCCAGCACCGTTTCCAGCGCCTCGGGCCGGTCGGCGAAGGTCTGGCCGAGTTGCGCCGCATACGGCTCGAACGGCTCGGCGCTGTCGCGCGCCCGGTCGAACAGCCGGCCGATGTCGGCCGCGGCTTCCGGCGGAGTGCGGAAGTGGCGCTTGAAGGCGTCGATCTCGATGCGGTTCACCGGCCCGTCGCACTTCGCCAACCGCGCCGACAGCACCACGGCGCACAGCGCGAACACCTCGTCGCGGCGGCCCAGCATCCCGGCGATGCGCGCGGCGTTGAAGCTGGCGCCCGCGCCGCCTCCGGGCATACGCAGGCCGCCGGTCTCCGCCGCATGGCCGAGTGCCGCCCCCACCATCGCGCCGAACGGACCGCCGGCGGCGAAGCCGGCCACGCCGCCGATTATCTTGCCCCACATTCCCATCATTCCGCTCTATCACGCGTGGCGCGCGGACGGCAAAAGGAGCCGTGACCCGCGCCCTTCGAGTTCTCATCGCATTGGTAACGACGCTTGCCGCCGTGGCCGTGGCGGCATGGCTGGTGCCGGTCGACGGCGCCCGCTTCCATACCGCCATCGAGCGCGCCGCCAGCCAGCGCCTCGGCGCCGCGGTGAGCATCGACGGGCCGATCACCCTGCGCCTGCTGCCGACCCCGACGCTGGAAGCGGCGGCGCTGCGGCTGGCGCTGCCGGACGGCGCCGGAGCTGCCGACTCGCTGCGCCTGCAGGTGGCGTTGCTGCCGCTGCTGCACGGCGACATCGTGCCGCGCGACCTTGCCCTGCGCCGGCCAAGCGTCCGGCTGGGCTGGCCGCTGCCGGCCGCCGACAATGTGCCGACGCCGCGGTTCTCGGCCCGGATCGAGGACGGCACGCTCACCTTGGGCAGCCTTACCGCCAGCGGCATCGACGCCAGCCTCGACTCCGACCCGCTGACCGGCAACGCGACCTTGACTGGGCGGCTGTTGCTGGGCGGCCGGTCCTGGCGCGGCAGCGTCAAGCTCAGCGGCCGCGGCGGCGATGGCTCGGCGTCGGTACGGGCGGCATTCGACGGCGGCGCGCACGGCCCGGCCGCCACCCTGTCCGGTCAGCTGGCCGGTGACGGGACGCTGTCGGGCCACATTGCGGCGCACGGCGACGATCTTTCGCAATTGTTGCCGGCCCCTGCGGTGGCGTTCACCGCCGAAGGCCGCATCACCGCGGCCGATGGCCTGATCTCCGCCGACGACATGGCGGCCGAGATCGCCGGCGCGGCGGCGCGCGGGGCAATTGCGCTGCGGGTGGCGCCGCAGCCGCGGCTCGACGTGGCGCTCACCATGGCCAGCCTCGACCTCGACGCCTGGCTGGGGATGCTGCGGGGCGACGGGCCGGGAAGTTCGGTCATGGGCGGCCTACCGCTCGGCATCGACGTTTCGGCGGACGCGGCGACGCTGGCCGGCGGCACCTTGCACGGCCTGCGCGCGACCTTCGACGTGGACCGCGCCGGGGCTAGGCTGAGCGAGTTCGATGCCGTGCTGCCGGGCGAAGCGGCGCTGCGTCTCGCGGGCAGAATCGGCCGCGATGCCGCCGGCGCCTTCCGCTTAGACGGCGACGCGCATCTGGCGGCGCCCGATTTCGCGCAGACCCGCGACTGGCTGACCCAGGCGGGCCTGCTGCCATCGGGCGCGACCCCGCCGGGCGTGCTGCGGACGCTCGACGTCGCGGCCGCCGTCGGCTTCGACCGCAGCCGGCTGCGCCTCGACCGGCTGCGCGGGCAGATCGACGGCAGTCGCGCCGACGGCACGCTCTCGGTGACCCGTCCGGTTCCAGGGCGTCTGGCGCTGGCGGCGGCCTTGACGCTCGACCGCCTCGACCTCGACCCCTGGGTGCCGCGTTCCTGGCCGAGCGACGCCGGCTCGCCGCTCGATTGCGACCTGCAGCTCGACGCCGGGACGGCCAGCCTGCGCGGCGTCGCACTGAGCCGCCTGCGTCTGGACGCCAGCGACACGCAGGGCGAGGTGACGCTTCGCCGCTTCAGCGCGACCGTGCAGGGCGGCAACTTCGCGGCATCCGGCAGCCTGTCGCCGGGCGGGCGGCTGACGGCGGCGCAACTGGCGCTCGACCTGCCACGGGCCGCGTCGCTCGACCAGCTGCTGCCATGGCCGCTGCCGGCGGGCCTGCGCGCCATGCCGCTCACCCTGCAGCTCGCCGCTTCCGGGCGGCCGGAGGCGCTGTCCGCCCAACTTGACGCCACGCTCGGCACGCTGAGCATCACCGGCTCGCCGCGCCTGGACCTCTCCGGCGGGAAATGGAGCGGGCCGATCCGGCTGCGGGCGCCCGGCGCGCGCTCCTGGCTGGTCGCTGCCGGGCTGGATGACCCGGTGTGGCTGGGCGAGGGCAGCCTCGGCATCACCGCCGACCTCGATGCCGACCCGTCGCAGTTGACGCTGCGCTCGCTCGATGCCGGCATGGGCGATTTGCGGACCGGCGGCGAGCTGCGCCTGGATGTGTCCGGGCCGGAGCCGGCGCTGACCGGGCGCATCGCGGCGGAGCAACTGCCGTTGCCCGGCCTGCCGCGGCGGCGCGGTGACCCGTTGCCGCTGGCCGCGCTGTCCGGCTGGCGAGGGGCGCTGCGGGTCAGCGCCAACAGCGTGCTGCTCGCCGGTGTGCCGACGCTGACCGCGGCGTCGGGCGAGCTGACGCTGGCGGCGGGTCGGCTGCGTCTGGCCGACCTGAGCGCGCAGATTGCCGGCGGCACGCTGAGCGGCATGGCCGACCTCGCCACCGCCCAGCCGCCGCCGCATTTGACCCTGCAGCTTGCCCTGCGCGGGGCCAGCATCGACGGCGCGTTGATCGGGATGCCGGTGGATCTGGTCGGCGGCGCCTTGGACGGTTCGGCGTCGCTGGACGCTTCGGGCCACTCGGTCGCCGCCTTGCTGGCCACGCTGCGGGGTGAAGCGCGCGTCGACGTGCGGGCCGGGGTGCTGCGGGGCATCTCGGCCGCCAGGCTGCCGCCGGGCTTGCCGGACGCCGCAATTGCGGCGGCGCTGTCCGGCGGCGGCACCGAGGCGTTGCAGGGCAGCATCGCCGGCGGCATCGCGAATGGCGCGCTGGCCATCACCGGCTCCCGGCTGACTGCCCCCGGCGTGACGCTCGGCCTTGAGGGCAGCATCGACCTGGGCGCGGCGAACGCGGACTTGCTATGGTCGGTGCGTCCCGACCTGCCAGGCAACCCAGAACTCGACCTGCGGCTGACCGGGCCGTTGAAGTCGTTGAGTCGCGCGCCGGAACTGGCCAACCTGGCACGCTGGCGGGTGAACCAGAGCCGCTAGCGATCAGGGCGCGGTCTCGTGAGGCATGATCTTCTCGTCGAACACGCTGTGCGCGAGGAACACCAGATGCTCGGCCGTCATCGGGTAGCCGGCGCGGTCGGCTTCCTGGGCCAGCGAGATCAGCCGGTCGGACATCACCAGCACGCTTGGCGGCGCGGCGGGCAGGCGAGCGTGGGCGTAGGCTGGATCGAGCTGTGCCATGGCGGTATTTTCCCAATAGGCTTTGCTGAGAACACCAAAGTCGGGCGAATGTTTCTCCGCCCGCGCAAAGACTATGGGAGCGGGATTGCGAAAACCTTAACCGGCGCTCGTTGCGCGCGGTTGTCGCATCGGGCAGGCTCGCGGCGATGGTCGAACGCATGATCCTGGACA
>JAABUQ010003048.1_pt1 | contig 31596 bp, 25 predicted proteins | sample 5560001 | NCBI WGS metagenome assembly JAABUQ01 (sample SAMN10711888, study PRJNA513371) | rock metagenome | isolation source: Antarctica rocks | place: Antarctica: Victoria Land, Finger Mt nord | collected 2015-12-18 | reverse complement strand
GGAGGTACACCAGGGCGAAGGCCATCTCCACGACCCGCGCCGCCATCGGAGCCAGCGCGTTGATGGCCAGGCGGCGGGCCGACTGCCGCGGGCTAGCCTCTAGCGTCGCGGACGCCTCCGGCCCTAGCCCTCGCCGTTCCAGGCCTGGCAGAAGTGCCAGAGCAAGCGCACGCCCACCCCGGTCGCGCCGTAGCGCGGGTTGTACGGCTGGATGTACGCCTGCTGCGGGTCGGTGTAGGCGGTGCCGGCGATGTCCAGGTGGGCCCAGGGGGCGTCGTCGACGAACTCCTGCAAGAAGAGGCCGGCCGTGATGGCGCCGGCGCGCCGGCCGCCGGTATTGCGGACGTCGGCCATGGAGGTCTTGATCTGGTCGCGGTAGACCGGCCAGAGCGGCAGCTGCCAGCAGCGGTCGCCCGAGGTGATGCCCGCCTGGATCAGCCCGTCCGCCAGCGCCTGGTTGTTCGTCATCAGGCCCGTGGCGTGGTTGCCGAGGGCGATCGAGCACGCGCCGGTGAGAGTTGCCAGGTCCACGATGGCGTCCGGCTTCTGCTCGGCCGCGTAGGCGAGCGAGTCGGCCAGGATGACCCGCCCCTCGGCGTCGGTGTTGACGATCTCCATCGTCTTGCCGTTGTAGGCCTTGAACACGTCGCCCGGCTTGTAGGCGGACCCGGACGGCAGGTTCTCGGTCGCCGCGAACACGCCGAGGACGTTCACCGGCAGCCGCGTGACCGCCGCGAGCTGCAGGAAGCCGATCACCGTCGCCGCCCCGGTCATGTCGTGGCGCATGTACTCCATACCGTCGGCCGGCTTGATGGAGATGCCGCCGGAATCGAAGGTGATCCCCTTGCCGACGACCGCCAGCGTTTTTGTTCTTGTTTTTGTTTCTGTTCCAGTCGCGGCCGGGGCCGAGTAGCGCAGGACGACGAACGTCGGCGGCTGCACGCTGCCCTGGTTCACGGCCAGGATGGCGTTCATGCCGTGCTCGCGCAGCTCGTCCTTGCCCCAGACGGTGATGGCCAAGCCGTGCTCCTGCGCCACCGCCCGCGCCTGCTCGGCCAGGTAGGTGGGGGTGACGAAGTTGCCCGGGCCCACCGACAGGTCGCGGGTGCGGCAGACCGCGGCGCACGTCGCCACGGCCAGCTCGGCAACCGGGCCGAAGGCGCCGGCCCGGTCGGCGTCCGCCTCGATCAGCACCATCTCGGTGACTTGGTGCTTGGACTTGGTCGCTTCCTTGAACTGCTCGTAGCGGTACACCGCGAGCAGCGACGCCTCCACCGTCACGCGGCAGGCCTCGGCCGGCGGCAGGCCACCCGCGCCCGCGCCGTGGGCGATGGTAGCGAAGGAGTCGACCTTCAGGTCGCGCGCCTTCCGGGCGGCGGTGGCGGCGGCGATGCGGGCCGCCTCGAGGTCGAACTCGGCCGCCTTGCCGAGCCCGACGACTGCCACGCGCCGCGCCTTCAAGGGCGCGCCGTCGGGCACGTGGACCACTGTCAGGCTGGCGGCCTCGCCGGTGACCTCGCCGTCCGCGATCAGCCGCGAGATGAGCCCACCGAGGGCGCCGTCGACCGCGCCCGTGGCCCCGGCCGGCGCTGTCACGCCCTCGAACAGATTGACCACCAGGAGCGGCGTCTCGATCTCGGTTGCGGATCGCTGCTCTACGCGTACGTCCACGGTGCCTCCAGGTCAGGAATGGGATGCGGGTGCGGGAGCGGGAGTGGGACAGGCTAGCACGCCGCGCTCAGCGCGGCGTGAACCGGGCCGCGGCGCGCGCGGCGGTCTACGATGTGGCCAGCCAGAAACGGGGAACCGAAAAAGGGAAAAAAGGGAAAAAAGGGCAAAAGAGAGACACGGAGGAGACGACGCCATGCCGCGACAGCCTGGTGATGCCGCGCCGCCAAGCCAGACGGTCCCGCCGGACCACTTCGAGAAGCTGTACGCGGAGCACCCGGACCCGTGGCACTTCACCACCAGCGCGTACGAGCGGCGCAAGTACGCGATCACGCTGGCGTCGCTGCCGCGGGAACGGTACGTGCGGGGCTACGAGGCGGGGTGCTCCATCGGCGAGCTGACGCGGCTGCTGGCGCCGCGGTGCGACCGGCTGCTGGCGGTCGACTGCTCGCCGTTCGCGGTCGAGCGGGCCGCGGCGGCGACGGCGGCGTTCCGGCACGTGCGCGTGGAGCAGGCGCTCCTGCCGGGCGAGCTGCCCGGGCAGACGTTCGACCTGATCGTGCTGAGCGAGCTCCTGTACTACTTCTCGGGGGCGGACCTGGAAGCGCTGCTGGAGGGGGTGTGGGGCCGTCTGGAGCCCGGCGGCGACGTCGTGGCAGTGCACTGCCTGACGCGCGGCGAGGAGCACGCCTACGACGGTTTCAACGTGCACGCGGCGCTGGTGGGGCGACCGGGCTTGAGGCGGCTGGTGCACCACGACGACGAGGGTTTCGTGCTGGACGTGGTGCGGCGGGACTGACCGGCGTCGGCCGACACGGGCAGCGAAGGCCGTCAGCGGTACTGGCATCGTCATAATTTCACTAGTATAGTGACAAAAGACGGGCGCCGTGAGTGGCGGGCATTCTGGCACGCACCGCGCTCCTGGAGGTTTGTCCATGGCCAGCATCAGCCACGACGGGCACACGGCGCCCGGCCCCCTCTGGCTCAGTCGCCGGACAATCCTCACCCGCGCCGGGCTGGCCCTCGGCGCGTTCGGCGCATGCGCGGCCGTCCCAGCTTTCGCCAGCCCGATCTACGCCCAATCCCCGCCCGGCAATCCCGTGCAGCTCGGGCCGAACGCCAGCCTGGGCGGGCGGCGCCCCTTCCCGGGAACAAATCCCTGGAACACGAGCGTCGCCGCGGCGCCCGTCGACCCACAGTCGGCCACGCTCCTGGCCAGTATCGGCCTGGGCACTGGTCTCCACCCCGACTTCGGCACCGTCTGGGCCGGCGCACCCAATGGCATCCCCTACGTGGTGGTCGCCGGCAGCCAGGCGCGCGTGCCCATCACCTTCACCGCCTACGGCGACGAGAGCGACCCGGGCCCGTACCCGGTGCCCGCCGACGCGCCCATCGAGGGCGGTCCCCAGGCGACCGGCGACCGACACGTCATCGTCCTGGATCGCGACCACTGGCAGCTGTACGAGCTGTTCTCGGCGTTTCCGGACGCCGGAGGTCCGGGCTGGCAGGCCGCCTCCGGCGCCCACTTCGACCTGCGCTCGAACAGCCTGCGGCCGGCTGGCTGGACGTCCGCCGACGCGGCCGGTCTCCCCATCTTCCCCGGCCTGGTCCGCTACGACGAAGCGGTGCAGCTCGGGCACATCCGCCACGCTCTCCGCTTCACCTGCGCGCGAACCCGCCGCGCGTACGTGCCGCCGGCGCGCCATTGGGCGAGCAGCTCCAGCGATCCAGGCCTGCCGCCCATGGGCATGCGGGTGCGCCTGAAGGCGTCTTTCAACACGGCGGGGTTTCCAGCGTCGGTGCGCGTCATCCTGGCAGCGCTGAAGACATACGGGATGATCCTGGCCGACAATGGCGGCGACTGGTTCATCAGCGGCGCGCCCGACCCCCGCTGGAGCGACGACGACCTGTCAGCCCTGCGCCGGGTGCATGGAAGCGACCTGGAGGTGGTACGCATGGCTGGCCTCGTCACCGGCTGACGACGCCGCCTCAGCGACCCGCTGCGCCAGGTCGACCTGGGCACCGCCACCACTGTCAACGTCTCGAGCTGACGCGCGCTGACCGCTGTCCTCCACGAGACGGACGGGTGGCCGCCGGAGCTCCGCTATAGTGCTCCCGTCCTATGGCTGGCAGGGGAACGGTAGCCGCCGCCGACGGACGCCTCGCGACACCGGCCGGCCCTGGCCCCGGCGGCGGCACCCTCCCCTCGCCCCTCGACTGGCAGGCGGCGGTCGTGGCCGCCATGCTCGGCATCGGCAACGGCCTGCTCCATTGGCAGGCCGTCGACCGCCCCTGGCTCCAGTACCAGGCCGACGAGCACACCAGCATCATCGCCGGCAGCTTCTACTCGCCTGACCAGTACCGCATCCTGACCTACGCGCTCGCCGAGGCGCTGGTGCGTCTGCACCTGCCCATCCACTCGGCGCACGAGGTCTGGCGCGTCATCTTCACCAGCGCCTCGCTGTACGTGTTCTACCGCTACCTGCGCGGCTGGTTCCCGCCGCTGGCGTCGCTGCTGGGGCTGTTCATGCTGGCGGCGGCGATCCCTTTGACCTACGTCTACTACATGATGCAGGTCAGCGACCCGTTCAACATGCTCGTCTTCTTCCTCGCCTTCTGGGCCATGCGCCAGGGGCGCGACGCCTGGCTGTTGCCCCTGGTCGTGGTCGGCATGCTCAACCGCGAGTCGCCGATCATGCTGCCGGTCTTCTACGCCGCCGTGCGCGTGGGCCGCCCGCCGCGGACCTGGCTGCCGTGGGCCGCGGTCCTGGCCGCGGCCGCGGTCGCTGTCTACCTTGGCCTGCGGCTGGTCTATGGGCCGAAGCCGCCGTGCTGCTCGACCGACCCGATCGCGCACCTGGTGACGAACTTCACCGACTGGCGCGCCTACGTCGACGCGCTCGGGGTGCTCAACCTGGCGCTCTGGGGAGGCTGGCTCGGCTGGCGGCGGTGCCCGCCCTTCCTCCGCCGCGCCAGCCTGATCGTCCCGGTGTTCCTCGTCCCGTACCTCATGTACGGAACCGTCCGCGAGGCGCGCTACTACCTCCCCGTGCTGGCCATCCTCATCCCCATGGCCCTCTTCTACCTGCTCGGGGAGGTGGCGGTGGGCGGTGAGAGTCTCGAACTCCCGACCTCAGCGATGTCAACGCTGCGCTCTAACCAACTGAGCTAACCGCCCGGCGCGGGACAGAGTATATCTAATCGCTAATCGCCCAACCGCCGGGAGTGGCCGGACTTTGGCCGCCTAAGGCCGATTATGGTGACTGGGGTTTTGGACAAAAGATTGTGACCTTAGGCGACGGGACTGAGGCGGGAGCGATGGGACGGGCAGCGGCAGGGCCGGTCGGGCTTGGGGCGGTAGCAGACCGGATGACGGTTGGCCGGTGGCGGGCGCTGACCGGGCTGGCGGCCAGGGGCATTTCCGCGGGGCTTGGGGGGGCGAGTTGGGGAGCCCAGAGTGGGCAAAAGGCGGCGCAGGCGCGGCGCACGCGGCCAGGGGTTCTGGCGGCCGGGGGCTGGGGCCGCTCCCAGGGCAGGCGCGCGTCGGTGACCAGGGGCCGCGCCAGCCACAGCTGCCACAGGGCGGCCGCCAGCAGCCCCGTCCAGCGGTCGGTGGCGGTGGCAGCGCGCAGGCGGAAGGTGGTCCACCCCAGGTCCTGTTTGAGGAAGCGGAAGCCGTGCTCGATGGTGAAGCGGGCGGCGTACCAGCGCCACAGGTCCAGCAAGTCGGCCGGCAGCGCGGGACCGATCCAGGCCAGCCACAGTGGCGCGGGGTGGTGGCGCCCCCCCGGCCAGCCGCTCCAGGGTGACGCGCGCCACCGCGAAAGGAGCCGCGGCCGCCGCCGGGTCGTGTAGCTGCTCCCAGAGCTCGACGGTGATCGTCCCGTGCGGCTGGTCGGTCGTGGTGGCCGTGCGCTGGGGGTGGCCGTGCGTGCGCGGATCGTGGGTCCGAAAGGCCGGACCGTGCTTGGGGCGGGCACCCCGCCCGCAGTACGGGCCGGGGGCGCGAGCCAGGGTACGGCGCTTGGCCAGGCGGACCAGCAGGTCCGCCCCCAGGCCGGCGTGGCTCGCCTGCGCCAGTTCGCCCGCGCTGTAGCCGCTGTCCAGCAGCACCACCGGGCGGGGCGCTGTCGGCGGGCGCTGCGCCAGCGCGGCCCGCAGCTGGCGCAGCAGCAGCGCGGTCGGGGTGCCGACGGTGGGGCCGCGGCGGCGCACCTCCAGCGGCAGCACCCAGCTGGTGCCCGGCTCGGGCAGCGCCACCAGCCACTGGTACTCCCAGGCCGGCACGATCGGCGCCTGGCGCGCCCCGGCCACCGCCCGCCGCTCCAAGGTGCGCTCCGGACTGGTGGCGGCGTCCGCCCGTGGGTAGCTGGTGCCAGCGGCCGCCCACAGTTCGCGCTGGCCCGCCGCCGGCGCGGGCAGGCTGCCGACGCACAGCCGCCGCAGCGCCGCCGGGTCCAGGCAGCCATCGGCCAGCGCATCGCTGGCACTCGGCCAGCGGCGGCGGAACGCCGGCTGCAGGCTCAGCCGCACCACGGGCCGCGGTCCGTCGGCCGTCAGCACCGCATCACTCAGTTCGAACAAGCTATCCTGCCGACGGCCCAGGACGGTGCCGTACAGCTGCTGGCGAAAGTCGCGGAGCGGTGCCAGTGCCGCAGGGTCGTGCAACATCCTGCCAGCGTGGCACGTCCCGCCCTCAACCGGAAGCCCCCACCGCCCTGGACCTCCTCACTTGTCCAAACGCCAGATGGTGAGCTTGTCGAACCATGCTCATCCTTCGACAGGCTCAGGACGAGCGGATCTGGCAATCTTCGGTCACTCCCCCAACCGCCGCGGCGCGCCGCCGCCTGGCGCCTCTCTGTTTCCGTATTCCGTATGATGCAGCGGTTCTTCCGATGCCCTGGCGATCGCGGTCCGGCTCCTCCCTGCCCGCGCCGCCCGCGACCCCCGGCTACGTCCTCTCCCTGCTGGGCGCGGCCCTCCTGCTGCCGCTCCTGGTCTACGCCGCGGTGGGATTGTTCACCCGCTACGCGGCCGACGACTACTGCACCGCCGGCATCCTGCGCACGGAGGGCCTGCTCGGCGCCCAGACCTGGTGGTACTTCGGCTTCTCGCCGCGCTACGCCTTCAGCTTCGCGGTGAGCGCCGTCGAGCTGCTCGGGCTGGCCATCGTGCCGCTCCTGCCGACGCTCGCCATGCTGCTCTGGCTCCTCGTCCTGACCTGGGCCCTGTCCCGTTTCCGCCACGTGTTCCCACGCTTCGGCTCGATGCCAGTCTGCCTGCTGGTCGCCGCGCTGGTCGTCTTTGCCGTTCTGAGCACCACCCCGGACATCGCCCAGTCGCTCTACTGGCAGACGGGGATGCTGACGTACCTGCTCCCGCTCATGCTGCTCAGCCTCTACGCGGGCTGGCTGGCAACACGGGTGACCCGCGCTGTTCACGGTGGCGGCGATCCGCCGCTCTCCCTGCTCGTGAGTGGGGCTATCCCGTTCGTCGCCGGCGGCATGTCCGAGACGTACCTGGCGCTCCAGGGGAGCGTCCTGTTTCTGGCCGCGGCCGGCTGCCTGCTGGTGCCGAGGCCCGCGACGCGCGCGGCCCTGCCTCATCTCGCCGTCGGCTGGGCAGCCTCGGTCGCCGCCCTCGGGATCATCCAGCTGTCGCCCACGGTGGGCATGCGCGAGGCCGGCCTCAAGCCGCCGCTGGAGCTCGCGCTCGGCGCCGCGATCAATACAGGGTGGCTGTTCGTGGTCCGGTTCGCGCGCCACTCCGTCTTCACCGCCCTGCTGTGCCTGGCCTTGCCGAGCGTCCTCGGGGCTGGCCCTGTCCCCGGCGGCGCCTCCCCGGACTGCCGGAATGTGTCCCCCGCCGCCGTCGCCCGGCACCTGGGCGTCGTCGGCGTGGCGTCTCTGGCGTTGATCATGGCATGCTTCTTCCCGGCGTTCTTCGCCCAGGGTGGCGATCCGCCGGCGCGGTCCCACGTCGTCCCCGACTTCGTGCTGGTGTGCTTCCTCGTCTACGCGGGTATTCGTCTTCAACCCGTCCTGGCGCGGCTGACGGCGGGGGTGCCGCGCGCGGCCGTCGCGCTGGCGACGGGCGCCCTGGCGCTGACGCCGGTGGTGACAGCTGTCCGTACCCTGCCGGAGGTGCCGGCTGCCGCCGACTACGCGGCGCGCTGGGACAGGCTCGACGGGGACATCCGCGCCGCCCGGGCGGCCGGCGCGACCAGGCTCGTCGTGGCGCAGCTGCCGCGCGCGCTCGGCCAGGACTACGTGAGCACGAACTCACGCTACTGGTTCAACGGGTGCGTCGCCCGCTACTACGGCCTGCAGAGCATCGCCGCCGACCAGCCGCCAGGATAGCCGTCTGCCGTCAGCTGTCAGCTGTCAGCTCGGCCTTTGACCGCTGCGTCTCCCACGTCGGCTTGCCATCCCGGCTGATCGCTGATAGGTGATAGGTGATACGTCGCCTGTTTGCGTCGCTTGCTGATAGCTGATAGCTGATAGCTGACGGCTCGTACGCCCCCTGCCGCCAGGACGAGCAGCAGCGACTCCACCTCCCAGCGGTGGCGGCCCTCCACGTAGAACACGCCCTGGCCGAGCGAGACCAGGGCCAGCGTCGTCAGGATGAGCAGCACGCCGTCCCGCGACCTGGCCGCCCGCAGTCCGGCCACCAGGCCGACCGCGGCGCACGCCGCCAGCACCAGGTAGTAGGCGTTGTAGGCGCGCGCCCACCAGCCGGGGTACTCCAGTCCTGCCGACGGGGACGTCCACCAGAACGCCGCCAGCTTCGCCCCGTAGAGCGACACCACCCGGCCGGGGCTGGCGCGGATGAAGGCCAGGGCCGCGTCGCGGTAGATACCGATACGCCCCGCTTCGTCCGCGGCGATCACCCGCTGCTGGAAGGCTGGGTCGGCCGCCTCGAACATCGTGCGGCCGTCGCTCGTCCAGCTCGAGCCGGTGGCGTTCGGATTGTTGCCCCGCCACAGCCACTCGGTCGACTCCGAGGACACCAGGACCGGCTGGCCCAGCAGGAGCGAGCTCCGGATCGACCACGGGGCGAACACGATTAGGGCGGCCGCCACCAGCGCCGCTCCGGCGCCGGAGACCGGGCGCACACCGCGGAAGCGCCACGACCAGAGCAGCCCGGCGGGTACCAGCAGCAGCACGGTGCTGCGCGTGAGCGCCGCCAGCCCGACCAAGCCACCCAGCAGAGCCATCTGGCGCACCCGGGGGCGGCGCGGCAGGGCGACGAAGGCCGCGATGACCAGGCAGACCACCAAGGCGTCAAGGGTGAGGGAGTGGAGCTTGGCAGCGTAGACCACCAGCGCCGGGTGCGTCGCCGCCAGCAGGCCGGCCACCCAACCGGCCGCGACCCCGTACAGCCGCAGCCCGAGCCAGGCGCACAGCGAGGCCGCGACCGCGCCGAGCACGGCTTGCACCAGCAGCAGCGCCACCTGGCTGTGAGCCGTGAGCGCGTACACGGCGACGGCGAGCCAGACGTACAGTGGGCTTGCCGTGCTGGCCACGTACGTCGTGCCAGCCGCCGGGTAGGCATAGCCGTGCCCGTTCAGGACGTTGCTGGCGATCACCTCGTACTCCCACTCCTCCGGGTGGAGGTACGCGCCGAGCGCCCCCTGGCCGGCGACGCGGCAGGCGAGGGCCAGGGCGAACACCGCGACCAGCATGGGGCGCATCGGCCGAATTCTAGGAGGGGGAGGGAGGGGCGGCGGTACGCCGTGGGAGTGGTCGCGGCGTCGCGAGCCAGGTGCAGGCGCAGGTTCGCGGCGGTTCCGAATCCGCACCGGATCGCGACCTGATCCACTGGCAGGTCGGTCGCTTCGAGCAACCGGCGGGCTTCGAGCAGTCGCTGCGCGGTGAGCCAGCGCAACGGGGTGGTGCCGGTTTCGGCGACGAAGCGGCGGGCGAACGTTCGCGGCGCCCAACCCGCGTGTCGCGCAAGGTCGGCGACGGTCACCGGGTCGGCTGTCCGCTCGAGCGCCCAGGCGCACGTCGACACCAGGCTGTTGCCGCCGGCGGGCATGGGGCGCTGAACGAACTGGGCTTGGCCACCCTCGCGGTGCGGCGCCACGACCATGCGGCGGGCGATGCGCGCGGCGGCCTCAACGCCGTGGTCCCCGCGGACCAGGTGCAGGCACAGGTCGATCCCGGCCGCCACACCGGCGCTGGTGGCCACCGCTCCGTCGTCGACGTAGAGCACAGCGCGATCGACCTCAACACCCGGGTTGCGAGCGGCGAGCTCCAGAGCATCCCGCCAGTGCGTGGTCGCCCGCCGCCCGTCGAGCAGGCCCGCGGCGGCCAGGGCAAATGCACCGGTGCACACCGAGACCAGCCGTGCACCGCGTAGCCGGTGGTCGTGAGCACCAGTCCCGCAGCCTCGGAGCAGACCGAGAAGGCGTAGCGGTCGACCTCATCGCAATGGCCGAACACCTGCGCCGGTATCGCCAGGTCGAACGCGACGACCTGCGGCAAGGCCAGGGCCACAACGCGATGCATCGGCAGCATCCTAACGTACAGTGGCATTGCTGCCCCTCGACGGCGCGGGCACCTGGCAGGAGACTCATGGCCCATGGCATCAGATACAGCACTCCGCCCGACGACCCGGCATATCGCGATCCTGCTGTTCGACGACGTCGAGGAGCTCGACGCCGTTGGTCCGTGGGAGGTCCTGGCCCACTGGACCCTCAACCACCCCGACGATGGCTACGCCGTGTGCTGTCTGTCACCCGACGGCCGCCCGGTCACTGCGGCCAAGGGCCTGGTCCTGGGCGCGCACCACGCCATTGCCGAGGCGCCCGCGCTTGAGGTCCTCGTCCATCCTGGAGGACAGGGCGCCCGCCGACTGCTCCGCGACCCGGCGCATCTGGCATGGGTACGCGATCAGCGCGCCGCCGTCCCGCTGATGACCAGCGTGTGCACCGGCGCCCTCGTCTACGCCGCGGCCGGGGTGCTGCACGGCCGGCCGGCGACCACGTACTGGCGTGCGCTCGACGAGCTGCGTGCCCTCGACCCCAGCATCCAGGTGCGCGAGGACGACCGCTGGGTCGACGACGGCGACATCATCACCGCCGCCGGGGTCAGCGCCGGCATCGACATGGCCCTGCACCTGGTTGCCCGTCTGGCCGGCCCGGATCGCGCGCGACAGGTCAGGCGCGGCATCCAGTACGATCCCGCGCCCCCCGTCTGAATCGGAGACGACCTGCATGCGCTTCATCGATGCCCACACCCTCACTGCCGATCGGGTCGTGCGCGCGTTGCGGTTCCGTTGGGCTCAGCTGAGTTTGGCGAGTCCTGCTGGCCATCTTCGCGACCGACCGGGCCGTGTCCCAATCCTGGCCTTCGGCAGTAGCACGTTGTGAAACGCATCAAGAAGGTCGGCATGGTCAACCAGGGCACGGCTCGACGTTTGCGGCGCTGGCTGACCGCCCTTGTGTAGTATGGCGCTGCATCCGCCTGTGGATAAGGCGAGTGTCGTCATGTCCGATCCGACCACCGAATTTGACCTGTATCGTCGCGAGTTGCTCGAGGCCTTAGGACCGGACGATCCCGTCAAGGTCATGCGCGACACGCTCGAGGAGGTCAAGGGGTTGGTGGCCGGCGCCTCTGAGCAGCAACTGGCGCAGCCCACACCGGACGGCGGCTGGTCGCCCCATCAAGTCGTGAATCACCTGGCCGACAATGACCTAGTCTTTGGCGTCCGGGTGCGCATGATCCTTACTCAGGAGCGGCCCGCGCTCCTGAGCTACGACCAGGACACATGAACGGATCGGTTCGGTCGGTTGGAAGACGACCCGCACGACACACTACTGCGTTGGCAGGCACTGCGACGGGCGAACCTGCGCGTGTACGACTCACTGTCAGAGGTCGAGTGGGCACGCATCGGCTTGCACATTGTGCGGGGCGAGCAATCTGTCCGCGACATCGTGCGGCTGTTGGCTGGCCACGACCGGGTTCATCTCGACCAGCTTCGCCGCGGCCTGGGCAGCTAAACCGGGGCACCATGACTGCCCTCTTTGTCAACTTGGCCCGTACATGGACGACACTACCGATTCAGTTCGTGATCGATGCCCGAGCAGGGAGGACGGCCGCCAAGGGACTGAACGTCCGCGTGGTCTGTGGCTGGCAGGCGCAGGGATGCCAGCGTGGGCTGCGCAGTGCGAGTCAGGCATCCCGCCATCGTGCACCCGATCAGCTCAGTCGCGCTCCCTCCCGCGCTTCTTTCCACTCTCGCGGGTCGGGATGCGCTAGCATTCGTCCACAGCGAGACTAGAAGAAAAAGCGTTGACCCGGACGAGTAGCCTGGTCGCTGGCCTCAGCGAGCGGGGGAGAGTGCAAGCCCCGCGGCCGAGCCCAGGCCAAAACCACCGGTGAGCTGATCGGCCAACGGCGTCCCCGCGACACGCCAAGTAGTCGACCACGGCCCGCCCCGTTATCGGCGCCGAGAGCGCCCGCGTCTCCGGACAGGGACGGTGGGCGAACCTGGGTGGAACCGCGAGACACGAGTCCTCGTCCCAAGGCGCGGACTCGCTATGCGTTTCTCGCACGCCGGAGGTGCCATCCGTGTCTCATCTCGGTTCTGACGTCGACCACGACCGCCTGGGCGTTATGCGCCACTCGACCGCCCACGTCCTGGCCAAAGCGGTCCAGCAGCTCTACCCGGGCAGCAAGCTGGGCATCGGCCCGGTGATCGAGAACGGCTTCTACTACGACATCGACGTTCCAGAGCGTCTGAGCGACGCCGACCTGCCGCGCATCGAAGACGCTATGCGCGCTATCGTCGGTGCCGACGAGCCGTTCGCCCGCGTCGAGTGGAGCAAGGCGGAGGCGCTCGCGCACTACACGCACCGGGAGGACAATCCCTACAAGCGAGAGATCATCGAGGGCGTCCCGGCCGACGAGACGCTGTCGTTCTACCGCACGGGCAGCGACTGGGTCGACCTGTGCCGCGGGCCGCACGTGCCGGACGCTGGCAAGATCGGGCCGTTCAAGCTGCTCAACGTCGCCGGCGCCTACTGGCGCGGCGACGAGAAGCGGCCGATGCTCCAGCGCATCTACGGCACTGCCTGGGACACCCAGGAGCAGCTCGACCACTACCTGTGGCAGCTGGAGGAGGCGCGCCGCCGCGACCACCGCAAGCTGGGCCGCGAGCTCGACCTGTTCTCGATCTCGGACGAGGTCGGTCCGGGCCTGATCCTGTGGCACCCCAAGGGCGCCATGGTGCGCGTGCTGGCGGAGGACTACAGTCGCCAGGCGCACCTGAAGAACGGCTACGACTGGGTATTCACGCCGCACGTCGGGCGGGCCCACCTGTGGGAGACCTCAGGCCACCTCGGCTTCTTCCGCGACAACATGTTCCCGCCGATGGACGTGGAGGGGGAGGAGTACTTCGCCAAGCCGATGAACTGCCCGTTCCACATCGAGATCTTCCGCAGCCGCACGCGGTCGTACCGCGAGCTGCCGGTCCGCCTGGCCGAGTACGGCACCGTCTATCGCTACGAGCGGAGCGGCGTCCTCCACGGTCTGGCGCGCGTCCGCGGCTTGACACAGGACGACGCCCACATCTTCTGCCGCCCGGACCAGGTGGAGGACGAGATCCTCAAGGCGCTGAGGTTCTCGCTCGACGTGCTCCGCGCCTTTGGGCTGACCGAGTTCAAGGCGTTCCTGGCGACGCGACCGGTGAAGGCCGTCGGCGACGCAGCCGACTGGGACCGGGCAACGGAGGCCCTGCGGCAGGCGGTGACGACTGAAGGCCTGACGTACGAGCTCGACGACGGCGGCGGTGCCTTCTACGGCCCGAAGATCGACCTGAAGGTGCACGACGCCCTCGGCCGGGAGTGGCAGTTGAGCACCATCCAGTTCGACTTCAACGAGCCGGTGCGCTTCGGCCTCGAATACGTCGGCGACGACGGGCAGCCGCATCGGCCGTACATGGTCCACCGAGCCCTCATGGGCAGCATCGAGCGCTTCATGGGCGTGCTGATCGAGCACTACGCCGGCGCGTTCCCGCTCTGGCTGGCGCCGGTGCAGGCGGTCGTCGTCCCGATCGCCGACCGCCACGCCGGGTACGCCGAGAGCATCGCCGCCGAGCTGCGCACAGCCGGCTTCCGCGTCGAGGTCGACACGCGGCGCGAGAAGATGCAGGCCAAGATCCGCGACGCCCAGACGCAGCAGGTCCCGTACATGCTGGTGGTCGGCGACCGCGACCAGCAGGGCGGCACGGTGTCCGTGCGCGAGCGGCGCGACGGCGACCTGGGCGCCATGCCCGTGGCCGACCTGGTGCGGACGCTAGCGGAGCGCGCGGTGCGCGAGCGCGAGCACCCCACGGCGACTGTCTAGCGCATGACTTGAATCGTCGCCGCCGGGCGTGCCACAGCCCGCCGACAACGTGAGCGCGGTCGGCGAGCAGGTTTCCCTATGCACCTCCGCCCATGAGGTACCGCCGCGCCCACCGAAGCTTCGTCTCGTAGTGGCTGGCGAACCACTCGTGGGCGCCGTAGGGGAATACCCGCAGCTCCTTCGGGGCGGTGATGTGGTTGTAGACCGCATACACCGTCGACGGTGGGCAGACGAGATCCTGCAAACCCACTGTCATGAGCACCGGGCAGGTGATGCGGTCGGCCAGGTTCGCCGTGTCGAAATAGCTCAGCGTCCGGAAGGCGCGCTCGGTGTGCTCGGGGCGGCGGTGGAGGTACACGGCGATCTCCTGGTACGGCGCGGAGTTCGACACCAGGACGGCGCGGCGGAAGTGACACAGGAACGGCACTCCGGCCATGACCAGCCGCGGCCGCTGGTCCAGGGCGGCGACTGCCAGCGCCAGGCCGCCGCCCTGGCTGACGCCGTGCAAGCCCAGCCGCGCCATGTCGACCTCGGGCCGGCTCGCCAGCACGTCGATGGCTCGCACGCAGTCGACGTAGACGCCGCGGTAGTAGTAGCTATCGGGATCGTGCAGGCCCTGCGTAAGCCAGCCAGAGTGGTGCCCGCCGGGGTAGACGACGGTGTCCGTGGTGTCGCCGGCCTGGCCGCGCACGTCTATGGCCAGCACCGTGTACCCCTGCAGCGCCCACGCGAGGTAATCGAAAGGGTGACCCTTGTGGGCGCCGTAGCCGTGGTAGAAGACCAGGGCCGGTTGCCTCTGGGCGCCCTCGCGCGCCAGGAACCAGCCCGCCACCCGGGCGCCGCGCCAGCCGGTGTACGCCAGCCGCGAGACGACGAGTCCGTCCACCGGGTAGTCCGCCACGCGCTCGAGATCCACGTCGAGTGGCTCCGAGGCCGCCTCGGCCAGCGTCCGCTCCCAGAAGGCGGCCAGGTCCGGCTGGCTATCGGGCGGCGGCGCGTAGCGCTCGAGCTCGTCCAACGGCATGTCGATCAACGGCATGGGCGGTTCCTCTCGTACGCCGCCACGGCTCAGCGTGCTTTGAAGCCGGTCGGGCGGATACTCAGGACGACCCGCACGGCGCGGTCCTTGACCTCGCTGGTGAAACCACGGTAGCGCTGCTGCAGCGTCTGGTAGAACGCGCCGGTCGGGTCGTCCTCGACGTGGTCCAGCACGCCGCGCAGCTGCAAGTAGCGGTACGGATCATCCGGATCGACGATGGAGAGGGCTACGCGCGGCTCCTGTTGTAGGTAGCGGAAGTTGTGGCGGCTGCGGGTGTGCGTCAGCTTCAGCACGCCGTTGCCCGCGTCCCACAGATACCACATCGGGTTGACCCGAGGCGAGGCGTCGTTCGCGACTGTGGCGAAATGGGCGAACAGCGGTCTGTCCAGCAGATCCTGATGCGAGGCTGGCGGCACCACCTGATCATTACTCATATCAGAGACGGTACTACCATGTCTCCTGACACGCCGCTGGCCGGCTCGCCGCCTGGCGGCCTGAGCGTGAGCAGAGGGAGTCGCTGATGGCCGCGTATCTCATTGCGGATGTCGAAGTCGAGAACCCAGAAGGGTACCGGGAATACCAGGCCCACGTTCCCGGGACGCTGGCCCCCTACGGCGGGAAGTTCATCGTTCGCGGCGGCCGGATCGAGTCGCTCGAAGGCCACTGGCAGCCGCTGCGGGTCGTCGTGATCGAGTTCCCCAGCGCGGAGCAAGCCAGGGCCTGGCACGACTCGCCCGGCTACCAGGCGATCCTGCCGATCCGCCAGCGCAACGCCAGGACGAACTTCGTGAGCGTGGTCGAAGGCGTCTGACGCCACGGTCGCGATCGAACAGCTTTTGGCGCCCACGGGCGTCTCGGGACGTGGCGGCGGTGCGGCGTCAGCCCGCCCCGGCGATGGGCGCTCCGAGGACGGCGGCCAACCGGGTGAAGACGGCGGGGGCGGGATTCAGGCCGTCCCTGGCGATCTCGGTGTTCTGGACGCCGATGGCGGTCACCCACTCACCTCGCGGGGTGTAGACGCCGGCCACGGCGCCAGGAAAGCCTACGTCGTGGAAGGTGGTGCTCAGCGCCTCGTCGAGCCGCTGCCTGGTCGCCGGCTCGAGGGTGCCAGCGCCGTGGGTGTCCACCGCCTGGGCCTGGGCAACAGGAGCAGCGCCCGGGAGGCCGGACAGAAGGCTGACACAGGCGGCTAGGGCGGCGACCCGCAGGCGGTGCGAGCTGGGGAGGATGTTGTGAGACGAGCGAGACATGGCTGGATCTCCTTCTGTTCCTGTTGGTGCTGAGAGGTAGGGTGTCGAACGATGCAGGGGCCGTGCGCTGTGGCGGGCTCAGGCGCCCGCGCGCAGGGGGCGCCTCGGCCCCGTCACCCCCGACGGCTGGTAGGCGGAGATGATCAGCAGGGCGCCCGTCGCGAAGCCCATGAGGACGTCGACACCGGCGACCACCAGCGCCAGCAGCTCGCCGCCCAGCTTGACCGGGTTGACGATCCCGGCCACCGTCGTCGCGATCCCCAGGGCAAAGGCCACGTTGTCGGCGATCTGCGGCGCGCCGATCGCCTGGCAGGCGAAGATGGTCACGGCCAGCTGGGCGATATTGAGCAGGCTGGTCAGCACCGGCAGCAGGTAGTTGAGCACCGTGGCCGCCGGGCCGCCGGCCGCCAATGGGATGACGCCGAAGATACCCAGGGCACCCGTCCCGAGGAGCGCCGCCCAGGCCGCCCAGCTGACGTCGTCGGGCTGGCTGGCGCTGATCAGCGGGAAGTTGATCGCCGCGGTCACCAGGCCACTGGTCAGCAGCACGGCGTTGAGCGCTGTCGACTCGATCCCCGCGTCCGCCGCGGCCGCCCCGAAGCCCGTGAACATGGCCACGAAGGCGCCGAACATGTCCAGCATGTAGACCCGCGCGGTCGCCTGGGCAGAGAAGCTCTGCGACGGCCAGTCGCCCTTGGCCACCCGCCACACCATGGTCACCGGAATGGCGGCCACCAGCGTCAGGGCGTTCAGGATCGTCAGCGGCTCGCCGAACAGCTTCTGGTACAGCCACGACAGCACCGGGATGTCCAGGGGCGCCGTGAGCACGCCCGAATTGGCATCCAGCAGCGTCGCCAGCAGCGCGTCGATCGCCCCGAGCAGGCCGTCCAGGAAGGCGTTCGAGATCGCCAGCGCGCCGTCGACCAGCAGCCCCAAAATCTTCAGCAGCTCGGCCACGCCCTGGCTGACGAAGTCGCTGACCGAGGTGCTGTGCCCGAGGCCCTGCAGGCGCTGCTGGACCTGCTGCCACTGGGCCTTGAGCGGGCCGTTGTCGCCGATGCTGGTGGCGAAGGTGTCGAGGAACGCGCTCAGCGGATTGGCCGTCGCTCTCAGCGCACCGGTCCGGGCCAGCGCCTGGCCGCCGCCCGAGGCCCCCAGGCCGCTCTTGAGCTTCTGCATGCCCCAGGAGCCCTGGACCGCCTGCGAGGACGGCTGGCCGCCCCCTTTGGGCGGCACGTTCATCGCGGTATGAGCGGTGGCCCCCTGCCCCTTCACCCCGGTGAGGGATACCCCCTGGCCGCTGACGTCGTCGGCGAGCTTGTTGAAAAAGGCGCTGACCGCCTTCTCCTGCTGCCCGAAGAAGGCGTCCAGCTTCGGCCGGGCCGTGTTCTTGACCGCCGCCGCGAAGCCCACGTACCGCGCGTCCCCGGGCACGCCGGTGACCAGCTTCAGGATCTCGGCCTTGAGGATGTTGTGGGTCTTGATGATCTCCTCGAAGTGGAACAGGACGCTGAGCGCCTCGATCACCTCCTCGATCAGCTTGCCCAGCTGGATGAAGAAGGTGCCAATGGCCGAGGCGACGTCCTCGATGCCCTTGATGATGGCCCGGAACACGTGGGCGATCCCGTCCACGACGAACCGAATGCCGGCGTAGACGTCTTCGGCCACGCTGACGATCACGTGGGTGATCGTGGCGGCGGCGCTCTTGACCCAGCCCCAGAAGTCGCCCCACCAGCCGCCGAGGTGCAACGTGCCGCCCTGGGCGGCGGCGCGGACCCGTGGTGTGGCGTGCACGCTGGTGTGCCAGTCCTGCCCTTGCAGCGCGTCGATGGCCCGGGTAGCGTCGGCCGGCGTCAGCGGCGCGAAGCTGGCGGGCACGCTCCTGGCGTCGTTGCTGGCGTAGCTCAGCCCCGCCGGCTGCAGCACCACCGCCGTCCGGACCGCTGGCGTGTTGACCGCCGCGTAGGCGCTGCCGGGCAGGTCGGCGTACGGGATGTACTTGTTGGCAGCCGGCGTGGCGTGGACCGCCCAGGGCGTCGCCGCGGTCTTTGGCGCGCTGCTCCCACCGGTCCCGATCGACGTCGTCATGGTCTTGATGGCCTTGGCGACGTTCTCCGGCTGGCCCTGCTTCTTGTCGGCGTCGCTGAACAGCGCCGTGCTCTTGTAGCTGGTCGAGGCGTGCAGGTTGACAGTTGTCGGGTCGTCGTACGCGGGGCTGCCGCGCCGCCGAGGCCTCCGAGATGAACCGGAATGCCTGCGGGTCGCTGCCGTTGCAGCTCCACACCGTGCCGTCGTAGTTGGCGGCCAGGTGCGCGGCCACGCCCACCAGCGGGACGGGCTGGAGCTGGCCCTGGTCGAGCTGATGGACGGCATTGCCCGCGTCCCGTGCCCAGACGTGGCCGCTGTCGCCGACCGCCACCTGGCTCAGCGGGCCGGAGTGCTGCGCCACCGTCTTCCAGCCGCCGCCCTGCCACTGCTGCACCTGGCGGCTGTCCTGCTGGTCGACACTGAAGACACTGCCGTCGGCCCCGGCCGCCACTGACGTGGCGGCGCCGGGCTGCTGGGTCCAGCCGGTGCCGTCGTGGGAGACGACGGCGCCGGCGGTCGTGGCCGCCCACAGCCCGCCGACCCGACCGCTGGGGGCGTGCTGGAGCACCGGGTGCCAGCTGGCGGGCCAGGGGTTCGCGACCGCGGCGATGTAGTGCTGCTCGAACGGGCCCGAGTTTGCGCGTGTCACCGCCACGGCGCCTTTGAAGGCGTAGATCTGGCCCTGGGCCAACCCGGAGGTGGTGACCACGAAGCCGGCGTCGACGCCGGTTTTTAACCAGTCGGCCGGGACCGATCCCATGAGCTCGGGGTGCTGGCTCAGCGGGGCCGGCGCCGTCGCCACAGTCCCGGACGCGAGGTCCACGGTGACGAACTCGCTGCCGCGCAGCAGGCAGACGCCCCACGAGCCGTTCGAGAAGACGCCGTCGATCACGCCGTCCTTCCAGGCGGGCGTCTGGGGCCAGCTGGCCATACTGGTCAGAGGAGCCGGCCGGCCGCCGGCCGGCGCGTCGCGCACCGGGACCGGCGTGCCGGTCGCGGCCGCCGTCGGCCCGGCGGTGGCGGTTTCCCCTGGGGTCCCGGCGACGGTGGGGCTCGGAGAGGTTGTGGCGACGGGCGTGGCGGTCGTGGTGGGGCTGGGCGTGGTGGAGGCGGTCGCCGCAGGCGTCGCGGGAACCGTTGGCGTCGCCGTGGCGACGGCCGAAGGTGTCCCGGTCGCGGACGGCACCGCGCTCGGTGTCGCGGCCCCCGTCGCCGTCGCGCTCGCGCTGGGGCTGGCGGTGGCTGCACTGGTGGGGCTGGGCGCGCTGGTGGCCGCCGCGACGGGCATGAGCGCCGCGTGGAAGAGCGCGCCGACCGCCTGCGGTGTATCCATAGGCCCGGGCTCGCGTGTCCCGGTGGGATCCCGCGTACCCGCGGCCGTCGGGCTGGCGAGCGGGGTGGCAGCGGCGGTCGGCGTGCCCAGGGCAGAGGTCAGCGTGGCCGTGGTCGTCCCCGTGGCGGTTGCCGTAGCGCTGGCGCCCGCCGTCGGCGTGGCAGTCGCCGTCCCCGCCGCCGCCGACGCCAGCGAGCTCGGCAGGGCAACCGGCAGGTAGGTCCCGCCACGGAACAGGTACAAACTGCCGTTGGCCCAGGCGGCCCCCTGGACCCCCAGCTTGAAGCTCGGCGGCAGGTCTGGCCACACCTGGCCGATCGGCTGGGCTGAGGTCTGCTTGCCGTCGGCCACGAACACCTCGCCGCCGCGGAAGTAGACCGCCGGGCCAGTGTTGTTGAACAGGGCCGCGTCGTCCACGCCCGCGCCGTGCAGCTGCCAGCTATCGCCGACCGGGTCGTACACGTGCGGCGCCCCGGCCTGGTCAATCGCCCACACGGTGCCGTCCCAGCCCGAGGCCAGGTCAATCGGCGCGCCGAAGGTCAGCGCCGAGGCCATCGGGGTGAAGCCCGTCTGGGCGGCCTACTCTTTACGGAAATACGGTGACGAAGTGGTCGCTCTGGAGGTTCGCGCGCAGGGCGTCCCAGCCGGCGAAGTCAGCCGCCGGGATGATGGTCGGGTCGCCGGCGACGAGCGTGCCGGCGGCCGCGTCCCACGTGTAGGTGGTGTCGGCGTACTGCGACGGGCAGCACGCGGCGTCGCCCTGCTGGTAGTCCGGCAGCACCAGGCGGACCGGCGGGTGTGCATCCTGCGGGTTGGCAGGCTGCCCGACGGCGACCACGCCGCCGCCGCGCACCGGGTCGGTCGTGACCAGGGCAGTCCCATCCGCCATCAGCGACACCCAGTACTGGCTGGTGCAGTTCGCCCCGCAGACCTCGATCTTCTGGACCCGGTAGCCGTTGGGCAGGAAGTTGCGCTCGCCATAGGTGCAGCTGATGGTTCCCGGACATTCAGCGGCGGGCTGCTCGACGGGCTGGCCAGGCCCCGTGGGTTGAGCCGCCCACGCGACCACCGCCGGGACCCCCAGAACGGTCGCCGTGACAAGGGCGACCGCGAGGCGGCGCACCCATCGGCCACGGCCGTGAGTGGCTCGTAGGGAGCTGGCGGGTGCCGGGGTGGTGTGGTCGCTCGCGACCGGGCGATGTTCGTGGTGAGATGGACCGTGCATGGCGGGAACCCCTGTGTGGAATGGCGAGGACCGAGCTCGTGCGCTGCGCCGGCGCTCCCGCGTCCTCACATCAAGGCTCCCAGGTGCGGCGCCCTGGCAACAGTGACAGTTCCCCACGTTTCCCACGCGTTTGCTACACGCTTTCGCTGTCTGGCCCGCGCTGCGACGCGCTCGGCCCGGGTACCCGCTGGTACACTACCGCCGGTGCGAGCGCCGCGGAAGCTCACTGAGGAGCAGGCGGGCGAGCTGACCCGGCAGGAGACTCCCAGCCCCGCGACGCGTCCACGAGGTAGCTCGCGAACAGGAGGTCGCCGCGCGTGGACCGGTGCAGTTCGGCGCGGCCACCAGGGTACGCCTGGCGGAGCTGCTCCAGGCGCGCTGCGAAATCAGGCAGAGCTGCCTCGACAATGAACGCCGCTCCCTTGGCGCCGATGCCGCTGCCAACTGGTAGGAAGGGTGACGTGAGCGGGGCATCACGCAGGTCCACTCCGTCGAGGTCGGGCACCAGGAAGCGCACGGTCTCGTAGCCCAGCGACGTGTCGGGGCGGCTGACGAGATAGACGCGGTACTGTCCGTTCACCTCGCGGGCGTAGCGCGAGAGGACAGTGAAGAAGCCCGCCGGCTGCTCTTGGACAACCTGCACCTCGCGGTAGTCCCGCACGTTCGCGACCAGCGCGGCGGTCAGGACGCCCGCGGTGCACACTATGAACACGGCTTTTCCGCTCCGCCCGAACAGCCTGGCTGCGGCGCGCCAGCCAGCATCCACAGTCAGGGCGGGGAGCAACGCCAGCACGGGAAGCATGCCAACCAGGTGCGGGGAGAACGGCGCATCCAGGGTCAGGACCGCGCCAAGGATGAGGGTCGACCAGAGCCAGGCGGCCAGCAGGCCGTACGACCGGCGACGCACACGGAAGGCGAACGCGCCGAGGCCCAGCACGAACAGGCCGCCCGTCCACGGGTCCAGCAGTGGGCCACGGTGTGCGTACTGCAGGCCCGAGCCGCCGCTGTAGGTGAAGGCCTCGAGCGTGCGCTGGCCCTGGATGCCCAGCACCTCCCCGACGCTCGCAACCCCATAGGCGCTCATCTCGTGCCGCACGTTCTCCGGGGTGAGCACCCACACCTCCGCCGCGCGCGAGTTGAAGCCCTCGGGATGGCTGAGGAAGCCTGGGACCATCGGCGCAACAAACAGCACGCCGGCCAGGACGGCCGCCCCGAGGCCCGACGCGGCGCCACGCAGGAGCGCGCGGTTCTGCAGCAGGCAGACGGCGAGGTAGGCGGCCGCCAGGACCGGTGCCAGGCGGGCGGCGGGGTACAGACCGAGGCACAGCCCGCAGGCGAGGCCGAGCCCGACGAAGTCGGCCAGGCGTCGGGTGTCTAGGGCCCGCACCACAAGGTACAGCACCAGCACGGTGGCAAAGCCTGCCTGCATGTAGTGGAAGCCGGTTCGGCTGTAGTGGACGTGCATCTCCGCGGTCGCCAGCAGGAAGGCGGCCAGCAGCCCCACCCGCGCCCCGAACAAGCGGCGCCCGAGCAGGGAGGTCAGGAGGACCGCGCCGGTTCCTTGCGCGACTGAGGCGAGGCGCAGCCCGAACAAGTCGCTGCCGAACAGCCGCATGAAGACGGCGGGGATGGCAAAGCTCAGGTTCGGCGTGTCGAACCAGCCGACGCCGAACAGGTCCTGGGTGGCTCCGCTCAGGAAGCCGCGCGCCCCAATCCCGATCGCGGCCTCGTCCCCATGCACATCGGGCGGTAGGTCAGACAGGCCAGGTAGCCGCAAGGCCAGGGCCAGCATCAGGATGCCGAGTAGCAGCACCGACTCCCGGCCGAGTCGCGGGAGACGTGGTCTCGCGAGAGGGTGGTCAGCCCACAGGGCCCCGACCTGGAGCAGCACGAGGCCGGCGAGCCACAGCCCGGTGGCCGGCACGTATGCCCGTGCGACGAGCACCGGAATGGCCCCGAGAACCAGGAGGGTCCCTATGCTGGCGACAAGAAGCCCCTTGGGCCGAAGCCCCGGTCCTGGCAAAGGTATCCCGGCAGCGTGCGCGCCGGCTGGCGGCGCATGGCGCTCGATCAGCAGCACCGCGAGCAGCGCTACCAACGCAGCTGCCAGGTGAAGCGGGCGGGCCCGATCGAAGGGTTGCCCCAGGGCAACCGCGGCCTGGCCGGCGAAGGCCAGCACGAGCGCCAGTAGCCAAAGCCCGAGCCCCACGCGCAGGACGCCAACCCGCCTTGCGGACAGGAGACGCGCCACGGACCAGGCCTCAGACAGTGGCTCCCGCCGTCCGAAAGCTTGTTGTCCATGTGCCGTTCGGGCCACACGATCCACGACCCGAGCACCGCGGCGCCAGGGGCGCCATCCGAGGGCTACCACGGTCACCAGGATTCCGCCACCCAGGGCGGGCCACAGGACGCCTGTGACGCCTCTCGCCGGCGCGGCAAACTCCTGGAGGGTGGCGCGGGCGAGCCCGTCGTGCCCCAGAATCCACAGGGTCGAGCCATCCGGGCCGAGGGCCACCTGGCTGGGGAACTGGAGGTCAACCTTGGGCGAGTCGCTGCCGCCGAGGTCCGCAACCTGGGTCCCATCCGGCGCGTACACCAGCACGCGCCGCGTGTTCGGGTCGGGTACGTACACCCGACCCCGCGCGTCAACGGCGACGCCCCACGGTCGGAACTGCGTGCTCCAGCCGCCGGCGGGCCTCCCGGTGCCGTCCCAGCGGGCGATCCGCGCGTTTTCCCAATCGGCGACGTAGAGCGCGCCATCCGGCCCCAATGCCAGGGCCATCGGCTGCTTCACGTGCCCCGGCGCGCTTCCGGTAGAGCCGAGCGTCTGGAGCAGCCCACCGTCGGGGTCGAAGACCAGGATCCGATTTCCCCCAGTGTCCGCTACATACTGACGCCCGGCTGCATCCACGGCGAGCGCACCTGGCCCGTAGGTGTCGATCGCTTGAAAGCTCACGCTCGCGGTCTGCTGTCCTGTGGCGTCGAGCCGGACAATCCGCTTGGCGACGGGGTCGAGGACGAAGACATCGGAGCCGAGGGAGGCGATGCCAGCCACATCCTGCAGGACAACGTCGGGAGCAAGCCGCGGCCCCCAGCGACCCAGAAGTTGACCGTCCGACCCAACGCGCAGAATGCTGGCATGGGTGCGGTCGGCGATGACGACCGCACCGTCCGGGGCGACGGAGAAGAAGGCCGGGATGCTCTCGGGCGCGAGGGTCGGGAAACGCGCGGTGATCGACAGCTCGCGGACGCGGACAGCTGCCAGCGGTGGTTGCGAGCCGAGGCGCGGGACGAGGTCGACGCCCATGAGAGCCAGCCCGACGGCTGCCAGCGTCAGCAAGATGAGGGCTAGCCGCGGATGCCGCGCGTGCGGTGGGGGCGGGCACACTGGCAGCGTTGGGTCTGGTGTCCGCAGCGACGACGCGAGGTGGCCTGGTCTGGTGGCGATCTCCATGCCGCGTCCGACTGGTCGTTATTCAGGTAGGGTCCCGACCGCCGGGGCGATCGCTAGCGACGCCGCGTCTCGACGCGGCGGGGCCTGCTCGTTTGCGCTCGACACCGGCGTGGCCGGTGCCCCCAGCGGACGTCGGCTGAGAGGAGCGTCGGTGGGTTGTTAGCGCATGCCGCGTCTGCCACTGCAGGAGGACACCCACGATGAAGACAAGAGCGCCGGCTGCGAGCACCAGACGCGCGGCAAGACCGCGCGCGTCGTCCTCGGGCGAGCCGGTGTTGGGCAGGTGCGCCGGCGCCCCGGGGGACTGCCCAGGGGCCGCGCCTGCGTTCGGTAGCAGCACCGACAGCACGCCCCGGGCACAGGCCTCGGGAGCGGCAGGGTCGCTGGAAGGGCTCGTGCCGCAGGCACTGACACTGTTGGTTCCTACCGCCTCTGGATGGGCTTCAACCACCAATCCGAACTGGCTACTGTCGCCACCCCGTAACGGCTCGGAGCTAATACAGGTCACTGTCGCGTCGCCGGCATCCGCCATACAGGACCACGGGATTGTCACGCCGCCGTACTCACCGTCCAGCGGAAGCGCGACGGTAGCACCCGTGTAGCTCATGTACTGGATGCCGAGCGGGAGCACGATGGCGACGGTGAGGGGCGCGGTCGCCTCAGCCGTCCCGCGGTTGGTGACGACCACGGGCAGCACTGTGTCCTGACCGACCACCAGAGGATCAGTAGGTAGGAGCGCGATCTGTAGCACCGCCCCCGGCCCGCCGATGGGTGCGGCGGACGGTGCTGGGCTGGGCACGGACGCCGTGCCCAGCCCAGTTTGGGTGGGGGTAGGCGTGGGCGCCTGGGTGCTCAACAGGGCCACAGCGGTAGGGCCCGACCGAGATGGCGCGGGCACGGCGGCGGGTGCCGGCTGGGCTGGCGACTCGCCTGCCGGCGTGGGCACGGCTGGGGGAGCGGGCCCCGAGATCGACTCTGAACGAGCGGTCGCGGTGAGCGGTGTGGGCGTGCTGGACGGGATGGCTGTCGGTGTGCTGGTCGGTGTCGCCGTGGCCGTGGCTGTCGGCATGGCCATGGCGGTGGGCGGAGCTGGTGTCGGAGTGTCGGTGGCCACCAGCGTTGGGGTGCTGCCCGGCGGGATGACCGTCGCGGTGGGCGTCGCCGTAGGTGTGCTCGTGGCTGTGGCCGCCGGTGTCTGAGTCGGGGTCGATGTGTCGGTCGGTGTGGCCGTTGGCGGTACCAGCGTGGCCGTACTGGTGGGCGTCGCTGTTGAACTTGGCGTCTGAGTTGCGGCGCTCGTCACTGTTGCCGTCGGGGTCGCAGTAGGCGGGGCCGGCGTGGGCGTGTCTGTAGGCACCGCCGTCGGGGTGTTGGTCACCGTGGCGGTCGGCGTCTGGGTCAGGGTATTGGTCGGTGTAGCCGTGGATGGAACCGACGTCGGGCTCGGGGTCGGTGTGGCTGTTGATGGCACCGACGTTTGAGTCGGTGTGTTGGTGAACGTGGCTGTCGGCGTAGCTGTAGGCGTTCTAGTCAGTGTGGCGGTAGGTGGAACTGGCGTGGGTGTCTCCGTGGGCACTGGCGTCTGAGTCGAGGTGCTGGTCGCGGTGGCGGTGGGCGGAAATGGTGTGGGCGTGTCTGTGGGCAATGGGGTTGGTGTGGCTGTCGGAGTAGATGTGTCGATCGGCGTGGCGGTTGGCGTGAGAGTCGGCGTGGCCGTATCTGTCGGTGTGGCGGAGGCCAGCGGAGTCGTCGTGCGGGTGGACGTGGCCGTCTGAGTGGGCGTACTAGTCGCTGTCTCCGTCGGGGTGAGAGTTGAAGGGACCGGCGTCGGTGTGCTCGTCGGTGGAATAGGCGTGGCCGTATCTGTGGGCACCGGCGTCGAGGTGGTGGTCGGTGTTGGCGCCGGTGTACTCGTGGTTGTAGGTGTCGGTGTGCTAGCTGGAGTGTCAGTAGGCGTGTTGGTCGGTGTGCTGGTAGGTGTGGCGGTCGACGTCGGCGGCATTAGCGTTGGTGTGTTGGTTGGTGGCGTCGTTGACGTGCTGGTCGCTGTAGCAGTAGGCGGTATCAGCGTGGCCGTGGCGGTGGGCGTCGGCGTCGGTGTATTAGTCGCTGTCGCCGTTGGGGTGAGGGTTGGCGGGACCGGCGTCTGAGTAGAGGTATTCGATGGTGTAGCCGTAGGTGGAACTAGCGTTGGCGTGACGGTGCTCGTACCCGTCGGACTCGCGGTGGCAGTCAACGTTGCAGTACTAGTGGCCGTGGGGAGCGCGGTCACCGTTGGACTCGGGGTCAGTGTGCTGGTCGGGCTGGGCGTGTTCGTGGGGGTCGGTGTGGCAGGTACCGGCGTCGCTGTCGGGGACCTGGTAGCAGTGGGCGTACTGGTCGGGGTAGCTGTCGGCGGCGCGGAGGTGGGCGTCAGCGTGCTCGTGGGGCTCGGTGTGCTGGTCGGCGTGGGGCTCACTGTTGGCGTGTTTGTTGGGCGGGGTGTGGCCGTAGGAGTTGGCGTCGGAGACACCGATGTCGCTGTCGGGGACGTGGTCGGTGTCGCCATCGCGGTAGGCGTTTGCGTTGGTGCACTGCCCGAAGTGCTCGTGGCCGTAGCCGTTGGAGTGCTCGTGCTTGCAGGCGGGCTGGCTGTGGGGGTCGGCGTGCTGCTGGGAGTGGGTGTACTGGTCGGCGTGCTCGTAGGTGTTCCGGTCGGCGTCTCGGTCGGGGTCGGGGCTGCCGTGGCCGCATTTGGCGCAGCAGAGTCCAAGACGCCGGGCGTCCGCGTGAGTGTCACCATTGGTGCGGGCAGCTCCGCGGCGCCCACGGCCGGCAGCTGACCGCGCGCCGAGGCAAGCGCTGGGACAAGCACTATGGCCAGGACCAGCCACAGACGGGTAGCGGTGTTGATCCTAATGATGCGACCTACTTCTGTGACACGAGCGGAGGCATCGGACCTTTAACCGGCAACCGGGCCACGTCCGCTCCTGCCCAATAGCGAGAGAGAAGGCAGTCGTCTCCGAGGCACACAGTGCGGACAGCAACTCCACCGGCAGGCGGGGAGCAAAGGCCAAGCCACCGAGCTCGCGCACAGTCCGCCGCCACTGGGCTCACCTTGGGCCTGCTGCGCAAGGGCAGGACCGGCGTGCGAGTACCCGCTCCGACAGGAGCCCGGATCCGCCGGCGAAGAGGAGCACCGGCGCGACGCCGAGCGGTGGGCTGCTGGAAGCCGGACTACTGAAAGATCGAGCGACCCCCGCAGATCCACGAGCTCATGGCGCGCGACGGTGCAGACGCGCGTACCGCTGCCCATTATTCGGCAGCCGTGCGGGGGCCGACGCCCGGTAGCTTAAATCATGCCGAGCGATGGGCGCCAGGAAATGGAGGTGGTCAGCGAGCGGCTCAGCGCGGACCTCTGGCGAGAGACGCTCTCCCGAGGCGCCACCCGCCGGCCCGGTGGCGGATAATACAGGCGTGGTCGCCTCCCCCAGCGCCCCGTCGCTCCGGGACCTCGAGCGGCTTCCGCGCGACGGGCGTCGCTGGGACGTGGTGCTCGGCCGCGTCATCGAGATGCCTCCCGCCTGGCCCGAATCCAGCCGCGTCGCCGCCGAGTTGATCGTCCACATCGGCGTCTTCGTCCGCCAGCACGGTCTCGCTGTCGTCGTCTTCGGCGCCGACGCCGGCTTCCGCCTGGACGAGCCGGCCGAGCCAGGCGAGACGCCGACGCTCGTCTCGCCCGACGTCAGCGTCATCCAGCGGGCGCGCCTGCCGGCCGACGCGCCCCCCGGATTCTGGCTGGTGGTGCCGGACCTGGCCGTCGAGGTGGTCAGCCCGTCCGACCGCTGGCGGGACGTCGAGGACAAGATCGCCGCCTACCGCCAGGCCGGCGTGCGGCTGCTGTGGGTGCTGGATCCGCGGACCCGGTCCGCTACCGTCTACGCCGTCGGGGCGCCGGCCCGCACGCTCCGTGCCCGGGCGGACGTGCTGGACGGTGCCGACGTGCTGCCCGGCTTCCAGGTCGCGCTGGGCCAGCTCTTCGGCCCCTCCGCCGAGGCATCGTCGGCCTGAGCTCTGGCGGCGGGATGCTGCTGCTGCGGTCTCGACCCTTCTCGACCATTGAGGGACGGCTGACGGCGCCCCGACCCCAGCGCCACGGGTGCGGCGCGACTGCGCCTGGTCCAGCTATGCGCTGCGGCGCGCTCGGCCCGGGTACCCGCTGGTACACTACGGCGGGTGCGAGCGTCGCGGCCCGGTGGGGAGGACCGCCCGACGGACACGGCCCCGAGATCCGACCAGCGGGCGATCTTCGGCGGCCAGCTGCGCACCCTGCGCCTGCGCGGCGGCCTCAGCCAGGAAGCCCTGGCCGAGCGCGCCGGCCTGAGCGCGGCCACCGTCGCGGCTATCGAGCAGGGCAGGCGCCATCCGCACCCCCGCACCGCGGCGGCCCTCGCCGAGGCCCTCGGCCTGGCACGCCCGGATCAGGCGGCTCTCCTGGCGCTGGCCAGCGGCCTGGCACCGCGGCCCGATCCTCCTGCACCACCGCCGCCGACCGCGCCCACGGCCCCGCGGCCGCCTTTCCCGGTGCCACCGACCGTGCTCATCGGCCGCGACGCTGAGGTGGCGACAGCCAGTGCGCTGCTGGACCCCGCCGACTCGGCGGTGCGCCTGCTGACGCTGCTCGGGCCCGGTGGCGTGGGCAAGACCCGCCTGGCGCTGGCCGTGGCCGACGCGCTGACCGGCGCCTACCCCGACGGGGTCGTCTTTGTCGACCTGGCCCCGCTGCACGACCAGCGGCTGGTCCCGGCGACCATAGCGCGCGCCCTGGAGGTGCGCGAGGCGGGCGGACGCGCCGCCCGCGAGCTGCTGGTGGAACACCTGCGCGGGCGCCAGGCGCTGCTGGTGCTGGACAACCTGGAGCACCTGTTGGAGGAGGCGCTTCTGCTCGCACGCCAGTCGGGCCACACCGATCTCGAAGCCATGCAGTTGGGCAACCTGGGGAACGTAGCTCGCCAGCGGGGCGATCTGGTCGGGGCGACGACGCTGCAACGGCAGGCGCTCCTCCTGAAGCGGGCGCTGGGCGCCCGCCGGCAGATCGCCATCACTCTGGCGGACCTGGCCAGCATCGCCGGTGCCGAGGGCCGCGGGACGCGGGCGGCGTGCTTGCTGGGGGCGGCGGCGGCGCTGCGCGAGGCTATCGGCACCCCGCAGCCCGTTCCCGAACGAGCGGCCACCCAGCAGGCGGTGGCGGCGGCGCTGGCAGCGCTCAGCGAGGAGGCGCGAGCGGCGGCCTTCGCGGCGGGACGGACACTCACCCTGGATGAGGCCATCTCCTACGCCCTGGAATGAACCCGCACCTCAGCTATGGCCGCCGGGCGGCGCGGAGGGCGTGTCAGCTCCCGGTGGAGTCCCACCATCGCCCGACGGGTGCTCGCGGTTCAGGATGATGAGCGGCAGCAGCACCGCGCCCACCGCCGCGCCCAGCGCCAGCACCGTGGCGCTGCCGTCCCAATCGACCACGTCGCTCAGGAAGGTGACGCTCAGCAGCACGACGATCACTCCCAGCAAGCGCTGCTTGAGGTCGTCCAGCGTGCGCGTCGACAGCCAGGCCGGGGTGGGCAGCTCGGGGTCGATGAACAGCTCGTACAGGCCCAGCGCGACGATGTACAGCACCACACCGAGCAGGAACAGGTCGGTCAGCTGGATCAGCTCGATGGCCAGATGCTTGGACGCGGCTGTGCTGACATCGTGCGTGTTCAGGGTGTCGACGACGACCCCGACCACCGCCACGGCGCCGTACAGCAGGGCTACCACCGCCGAGGCCAGGGCGCCGACAACGGCGATCACGACCACGTAGCGGCTGGCGCCGAGGACGTGCCGCAACGGCGGGTCGCGTTGGACCCTCGCCCGCAGCGTCTCTGGCGCGGGGATGGCGGAATCCCCCGGCTGAGCTCTCTGCACCCCGCCTGTCCCGCTCGCGTGGCTATCGGTCACGCTGAGACGCCGGTTGTCTGCATGTCGCTGCCCTCGCTCCCTGTGGCGTACAGCCGCGCTCCACCCGGACGCACGTGGCTGCCGCCGCCCCAGAATAGCTGGGACCGACTCTGGCACGACCAAGCACATCTCTGTCCTTGCCAGCGACCGGCTCCGTCAGCAACCATTGCCCTGGAGGTGATCACGTGACATTGCGCGTCGTGGTCATCGGCGTGGGGGCAAACATTTTCGCCTCGCACCTGCGCGGGCTGCGCGCGGTCGGCGCCCAGATCGTCGGCGTGCAGGACGTCGACGCCGCGCGAGCCGAGCGCGTTGCCCAGGAGATCGGCGCGCCGGCGTTCAGCCACGTCGATGCGCTGCTGGCAGAGGCCGCGGACGTCGCCGTCGTCCTCGCTCCGCACCCGCTGCACGCCGAGCTGGCGCTGGCCAGCCTGGAGGCCGGGCGGCACGTCCTGGTCGAGAAGCCGCTGGCCGTCGAGGCAGCCGAGGCCGACCGCATGATCGCGTCCGCCGAGCGGCACGGCCGCCTCCTGGCCGTCGCTCTCCAGCAGCGCACGCGCCATGAGGTGGAGGCGGCGGGCCGGCTGATCGCCAGCGGCGCCCTGGGCCAGCTCCAGCGCGCCGATCTCCTGGGCACCTGGCCGCGCCGCTTCGCCTACTTCCGCACGGCGCCCTGGCGCGGCTCCTGGCGGGGCGAGGGCGGCGGCGTCCTGATCAACCAGGGCCAGCACGACCTCGACCTGCTGGTGCATCTGGCCGGGCGGCCGAACCGGGTCGTCGGCTGGACCCGCACGCGGCTCCAGCCCATCGAGACGGAAGACACCGTGCAAGCGATCGTGGAGTGGCCGTCCGGGATAGTCGGGGCCATCCACCTGTCGACAGTCGAGCTCGACGAGGCGCAGCGCATCGAGATCACCGGCACCGGCGGTCGGCTGCGCGTGCTGCCCGGCCGCGTGGAGGTCGTCCGCAACGTCGCCGACTTCCGTGAGTACGCCCCGAGCGATGGCAACCCGTATGCGCCGCCCGAGACCGAGCCGCTCGACGTGATAAGCGGCGGTGGAGCCGGCGGTCGCCACGAGGACATCTACCGCAACCTGGAGCGCGCCGTGGCCGGCCAGGAGCCGCTGGTGGCGCCGGCGTCATCGGCGCTGGCGACCCTGGAGCTGGCGAACGCCATCCGGCTGTCGTCAGAGACCCGAGCCGAGGTGGCGCT
>JAABUQ010003047.1_pt1 | contig 31609 bp, 26 predicted proteins | sample 5560001 | NCBI WGS metagenome assembly JAABUQ01 (sample SAMN10711888, study PRJNA513371) | rock metagenome | isolation source: Antarctica rocks | place: Antarctica: Victoria Land, Finger Mt nord | collected 2015-12-18 | reverse complement strand
TGGAGTTGGGGAGGAGAGGATAAGGGGGTTCATTTCTGTGGTGAGAGGATGCGGGGAGTTCAATTCTGGGGGGAGAATAAAAGCGGAGAGGGGAGGAGGGTCTTTGACGGATTATATTGGGGGGAGAAAAGGATCGTGATATTGAGCGTTTCTTCGTTAGACTACCGTACAATTATTAAAGGACAGGTATCTTCACGTAAGCCGCCCCGTAGCCAAATCGTATTTGCGCACCGCGAACAATGCAACACAGATATGCAGCAAAGCCAACGTATTTGCCACAATTCAACGTTATCCCGACAATACACGCAACGATGCCTTTCGGCAGCCTACGCGATGAAAAACCATATCTTCTCCAAAAAGTTCCTAGGAATCCGCTCGGGCCAATGCGCATCCGCCGCATCCAACGCGGCCTTCCCAGTTTGAATGTCCGCCTCTGCAGACGGCACCCACCGGGTGCGCTTGAAGAGTTTCCAGAAAAGGTACAGCCCAAAGTAGATCGGGATGCCGACATAAGCCGTTATAAAGTTATTGACTTCGAAGCTCTTGGTTGGAGACGGGAAGACGTAGAAGCCGTTGAAGAGGATGATGAGCGAAAAGAAGACGAGACTGGCGTAGGCGGTGTAGGGTTGGAAGGGGGATTTGAAGACCAGGGTGTTCCGATCGATGCCTTGGGCGCGGAGGGCGTAGTAGAATTTGAGGTAGGCGATCGAGACGGAAACCCAGGTGAAGAGGTTAGCGATTGTGGTCAGGTTTTGGAACCATTGGAAGACGGTGCTGCTGCTGGCGGTGCAGGACATGTAGGTCAGGAGGGATATAAGGGCAGTTATTATGATGCAGTAATATGGGACGCCCCTGGGGAAGAATTTGTTAGACGTTTGCTAAGTGCATGGAAGGTTTGGGGGAATAAGGGAGGGGTACCTCTTCGAACAGCGAAGGAGAAACCTTGGGGCTTGGCCGTTCTGTGCCAGGGCGTACAAGTATCGAGAGCCAGTGTAGAGGAAAGCGTTGGCGGAAGAGGTAGCTGAGGTCAAAATGACAGCATTGATGATGGATGGTAGAACGGGAACGCCAGCACGGTAGATGGCAATAACCCATGGTGATGCCGCTCCTCCTGGGGCACCGCTTGCTTGTGCTGCTAACAGTGTCGGCTCAGTGTACGGGAGAAGGACACCGATAGCGAGCGAGCCGAGGACGTAGAAGAACAAGATACGCCAGAAAACTCGGCGTACAGCTTTGGGTATGTTTTTCCTTGGATTCTCGGCCTCACCAGCTGCAACGGCAACCATCTCCACACCACCGTAGGAGAATGCGGCATTAACAAGGGTTGACCACAGACCAAGGAAGCGGCCGGCGTCTCCAGTGGAAATGTATTCCTCCATCGCGCCTGGGTTCTTCCAGTAGCGAAACCCAAGTCGGTCCCGAGTTGGCCCTCCACCGAGATCGATGATAAAGGCAAAGATGATCAATCCGACAATGGTGACTATTTTTATACTAGCGAAGCAGAATTCGGCTTCACCGTAGATGGCGACCGCGAAGATGTTTAGGCATACCACGATGACGATGATGAGGGAGATCCAAGCAGCGACGTTAATGCCCACCGCTCCGTTCCAGAATTGAATAACGACTGATGCTGCTGAGATTTCGGCGCACAGTGTGATTGCTGACTGGTACCAATTCTGTATGCTGTATCAGTATTGAATCTCAACGTTGAACTTCAAGTCGCAAACTTACATTCCATCCTACAGCAAAGCCCATCGCTCCATCGACGTACCGAGCGCAGAATTGGGGAATAGCACCGGGTAATGGGAGCCATGTAGCCATTTCACCCAAAGACTGCATCATAGCATAGATGGCGATTCCAGTGAAGGTATATCCAAGGAGAAGACTGAGAGGGCCAGCTTGAGTGAAGGCTTTCCCGATGCCCAAAAAGAGACCAGTCCCAATGGTACCACCAAGTGCGATGAACTGGATGTGACGAGATTTCAAGCTGGAGAACCATCAGAATTTGTTTCTTCCGGTTGCTTTGGGGCCATTCTTCAACATACCCACGAGTGACATAACCAAAATCCTCTGCAGTCTCTAAATCACCATACATATCCGCCGCTTCACCAATCCTCGTCCCCTTCTCCTCAACAATCCTGGTCGCATCATCGAAATGGGGGGGATCCGGATCGGCATCGTACCCTACCTTATCCATTGTGACCGCTGATTGAGTGACAGCGTGCGGTTTGAGCGACAGTGGATGGGTGGAGGGGCTGGTGGTGTTCCCCTTACTTCAAGTTACGCACAGAGAAGATTTGGGTCGAAGAGGATGACCCGGCGGGAAGAAAGAGGTAGTGGTTCAAACGTCAGAAGGATCTGCAATTTGAACCAGTGGCCGATCTCCGCGAAGGGAAGATTACTAGAAAATGGGGTGAAGTGGAAGGGGAGGAAGTGGTTAGAGGAGAAAACTAGAAGGCCGACGGAGGGTTTGAGATGCGACCCAACCGAGTGCACTAGTGACTGGCGTAAAGCGTCGTAGGGGCCCTTTTGTCTTATCTTTGAATGGAGAAGTGAGAAATCAAAAATGGAGGAAGGGCCAAGATTAGAGAAGTGTCATGTGGACAATGTAGATACTGTAGTATTATAGACATTCATGTGGGATCGATTAAGGTATCTAATTGTTGTCGAGACATACGACCCTATCTTACAACCGAGAGATGCACCTTCCTATTCCGAACATTTGCCATCGCAGTCGTCGCTTCACCGGCCTCCCCTCACTTTGCTCACTCTGCTCACTCTGCTCACTGCATAAATGGTGATTCCGGTTGGATGATCACAGTTGGTGGGGTCACCATGATGGTAAGGCCGCGGCTTGGGTTGATGGTTGTATTGAGCGTAACGAATTGTTTGCCTCTATCAGTGGCTGCCGACTACCTACCTAGTTTAGCTGATTGCGTTGTGGAGGCTAGAGTGGTCCCCGGGGCACACGCAATAACAGGCAGGAAATACGCAACGCACCACATTCTTGTTCGATTGTCTTGCGAATATCAACAACAATTAAATGAATGATGTTGCGCTGCCTGGCCTCCAATTGAACCTGTCTGGCCTGATGTCAAGGTCCATGGAATACTTGACTTCAGCCCCATTGTGAGGTCAGATATCCCCGAGGAGGTGCCCACTTTTGATAACCATCCGTGCCACAACGTCAGCCAACCTTCGGTCAACTCGTGACTTTCAATTCTCCAATTAGATACTATTGAAGGTCTTGGGTGTTCGTGATGTTTCTTGGTTGACGAACTCTCCGAGCTTTTGACTCGCTCTTCAAATCGGAACCAACAACATGTGTAGATAGTATTGCAGTTACCCCGCAAGGCGTACCGGACGGGAAGTCATGGCTGAAGGCTGTCTCGTGCTCCCACTTGTCAGTACTCGGCCCAGACAATATCATACCCGTCACCCGCTGCATGTTTGATGACTTGTCCGCGCCTGAGGCCTCAAAGTAAACGCTAACAAATCCAGACCATAGCCGTTGTGGATGGAACTAGGACTAGCGTAGTATTACCTAATATCTATAGCAGGTAATACCTTTTAGTGACTAGGTAGATCCTTATCTAATATAATTATTTTGGCTATTATTAGCTGACAGCTGTTTTGCTATATTATATATAATTTCTTTATATTCTAATTTTATTTATTAAGATATTAAATCTCTAGAATCTTATTATTATTAATAAAATATATAGGAATTAAGTTATAAAGACTAATAATTATTGATAGCGAGGCTTAATATAAAATTATTAAATAAATTAATTCTTCGTAATTCTTCGCCTTATTATTTATTTTAATATTACCTTTGCTACTTATAACTTAAAGTGAAAATTATTATATATTCGATTTATATTATTATTATTTATATAATTAATATATATTATAATTACGTTATTTATAATATTATATAAATATTCGAAATACTCTTTCCGGAGCCTATAATAAAATAAGGTTATAAAGGAAAATAGCAAACTGTTTCAAATACTATTAAATCTTTAAATTAAAAATAATTATTCCCTAATAATTAATACTTTTTAATAATTTTTGTTATTAATTCTTCAATAATTTTCAATATTATTCTCTTTAATACTTATAATATTATTCTTCTTTTATTATTATTTTTTTAATAATTTATCTTTTTAAAGTATTAATTTAATTGGACTTATTTTAAAGAATCTATATAAGACTTGATAAAAAATTTATAAAAATTAGCTTTAATAAGTATTCTCCTATTAAATCGGATAAGTATATTAGCTTAAGAATTATAAATAATAAATTTATTAACCTTAATAATTCTAAATAAAAGGATTTTAATTAAATAATTAGGAATAATATTAATTAGAGAATTATTACCCTAGCTTTATATCCTTTACGAAAATTATTATTAAGAGGTTTTTTGGAAAAGTCCTTTCTATTTAATACTCCTCCTAATAATTCTCTTATAAAGAAGAAAAAAGTAATAACATCGAAAGGGAAATAATTTTTAATTATAAGCCTTAACTTATTCCTTTTAATTATTATTTATTATAATTTTAATTATATTTTTATAAACTAATTAGAAAAATCTTTTATTATAAAATAATTAAAATATTTATAATTTAAGCAATAGGCTTACAAAACGGAATTATTAATATTATTATTTTCGGATATTTTATTTTTGGAAGTATTCTTTTTAGGATCTTTTCTAAACCTTTCTTAATCTATATAATATTTAAAAATTAAATCTGGGAAACGTAAAAGATTACAAAAGGTATTATAAGAAGAAGAAGAAATAACGGTATTTATATTACCCGATTTCTAAGAAAATTTAAATAGTAATATTTTTAAATATCTTAAATTAATATAATTCGAATTTCTTTAATTGAATAAATATTATAATATAGAAATAAATATAATAATTAAGATAATAAAATATTATACTTTTTTTAATAATATAAAAGGTAAAGCTCAAAAATAATTATAAGAATTTAATAAAAAAATTATAAAATATTAAGAAATACTTAAGCAGATCTTTATTAAGAAATTTCTATAAAAAACTAAAAATATAAAACCGAAAATAAAAGAAATTATATAAGATATATATAAGCTTAAATAGGGAAACTCGAATCTTAATAAATATTTCGAAAAAATAAAAATAATTCGGGATATTCTTTACGAGTTTTTCTATAATAATTTAGCTAAAAGAACGTTAAATAGGATTAAAAATAATAATATAAAATAAATTATAAAAGGGATTCTTAATAATATAGAATTATTAAAATTGAAAAAAATAATTTTAATAATTAAAAATATTATATAATTAAGGTTTAAAAGGGTAAAAGATAATCCCAAAGTTAAGGATAAATACTTCGATTTCGATAATTATAATAAAATATTTTTATAATTAATAGAAATAATCGCTAAGATATAGAAAGGTTTAATAATAATTATAAAATCTCTAAAGAAGATATTCTCGAAGTTAAATTTATAATAACCTTAATAATATCTCCTATATTAGTAATAATTTATTAATAAGTAATAAATATAATAATAAGAATAACGCCTATTAACTAGTATAAGAAATAAGTTTATAGAAAGTAATTCTATAAGGTTCCTCTAAACTTAATAAGAAGCTTTTAAAATATAAATATAAAAATGAAATCTTATAATTAAAGAAGGATTAAAGGGCAATTATTTTAAGAATAATATTAATAAATTAATATATTAAATATATAAAATTATAAATTATATAAATTAAAACGGGAATTATAAGAATCTCCTTTTACTTCGAAAAGAATAGCTAAAATTCAAAAATAAATTCTATAAATATAAGAAAAAAATTAAGATAAGCTAAATAAATACTAATTCTAACTCGAATATAGTCTTTTTAAAGATTAATAATACTTATAATAAATAACTTCTTTATATATTAAGAATATAAGCGGTTTATTAAATAGAAAATATAAATAATAATAATAAGATTTAAGAAATTAATAACTTTTTATAATATTCCTGAGTCTTTTATAATCGTCTCTATATTAAGGATTTCGAAATAGAAAATACAAATATATTTATTCGGGAAATAAATATATATAAATATTATTCTATTAAAAGAGAATTAAATAATAAATAAGATATTTATATTTTAAAAGATAAATATATAATAAATAATTTTAAAAAAATTAATAAAGCCTTAATAAATACTCGGAAAGCTTTTTGAATTACTCTTAATTATTTAATTATATTAAGAATAATATAATTAATAATATTATTTAATTTAAAAGTTATAAGAAAGACTTTAGTAAAATAAGAAGTTCTTCTATTTATCAAATTTAAGAGGATAGGAATACAAAAATTATAAAATATTATTAAGTTTTTATAAGATATATATATTAATATTATATTTATATAATTTCTATATTATACTCCGAAGGCTAAAATAGTAATTATAAAATTAATTTATTTAAAATTAAATTTTAATTAAGCTAAAAAGACTTAGTTTGCTATAAATATAATAAAGGATATTTCTTAAATAAAAGAAATATTTATATTTTTAAATAACGATTTCAGTAAAATTTTATATTCTTCGATACCCCTTCTAATAGAAAATATATTAACGGTAAATAATATTATTAAGAAAAACAATTATATAAAGAGAAATAAAATATTATATTTTAAATTTTTATATTTATTTCGATTATATATATTTTCTTATTTTCTATAATATTTAAACGACTTTTATAAGATTTGCAAAGAATATTATAACTTTTTAAAATAAAATATAATTTATTTACCTTTTAAGAAGATCTTTACCTCTATATATAATAATTTTTATATAATAGCTAAGATTACTCTTATAAAGAGTAGTTTATTATTCCGATTATATCGAGTCCTAATTAATTTAAAAACTATTATTAATTTAATCTTTTAATAAGCTATTAATAAAATTGATTATCTGATTTATATAAATAAAGTTATAACTATTAAAATTATTAATAAAAATATTTATAAATTACTTAAATATTATAAATTGAAAGTCGGAATAATTAAAGTATTTAAAATAATTAAGGTTTAGGTTATATCGGGTAATACTTCTTATACGATAATATTAGAAAGAAAATAACTTAAAGCTATATAAATAATCAGCTTCTATTTATTAAACAAGTATTAGGTTATAAATACGGATAATTAATATTATATAATAAAATATATCCGCCTTAAGAATAAACCTATATTAGAAGTTTTTATTATAAAGGAAATTATCGAATTTAAAATATAAGAAGTAAAGATATAAAAATATATTAAGGAGTTATCAGATAATAAAAAAGGAAAAAAAGATAATAAAAAGGATATAAATAATATCTTCGATAATATTATTTATTAAGCTTAAGAAAAAGAATAAAAGGAATATAAGAATTAACTAAGGGAATTAGAAGATAATATTCAAAGTTTATAATAAGGAATTAAGAGAAAAACCTTAGATTTATAAATATAATAAAGTTCGTAAATTTATATATTAATTATTAAAGCTTATAAATAAAGATAATATTAAGAATAAATTTAATAAATTAAGATATTCAATCTTATAAAATTATAAAAGATAAAACCGTAATATTTAAGTTTAAAAAGGCTAAAGTAAAATTAAAGTTACTTATAATAAATTATAAAAGGGAAAATAAAATTAAATATTAAATTTCGGAATTTTATAAAGAAAAGTAGAATTAAATTCTTCCTTTTTTAATTATTTTTTCTTTTTGAACAATTCTAATTAACGAAGTATTTGTATTTATAATTAATAAGGAAGATAAGGAATTTAAAAGGAAGCTAAGATTCCTTATAATAAAAAAGCCTAATTAATATTAAAAAGTAATAAAATATATTTATAATATAAATTTCAAGGATTAAATTGAAAAGTTTCCTACCCTTATTAAACCTTTAAAAACGGAAAAAAATAAGAAAAAAACAAAACTTTTAATTAATATTTAGAACAACTTATTTATTAAATATATTAGAAATATATTAGTTATAAACTTAATCGAATATTAAATCCTAATATATAAGAATATAATATCAAAGATAACTAAGCTAGTTCTATATATAAAAAAGGAGCAGGATTTTATAAGAATAATAATATTTTATTTGACTAAAGTAGATATTATTATAAAATACAAATTATTTTAAAATACGAGATTGAGATTTCTGCGGAAATTTAATAAAAAATTAAAATAAATTAATATATTTATAAGTTTGAATAATATAATAATTAAAAATAATTATTTTATAAGATAATTAAAACTTATTTTTAAAAATATAATTTATAAGAAGGTTCAAGTTAAGTTTAAGGCTAATATTGCTAATAATTATTAAATAATCTTAATATATAAAGATTATACTTATAAACTCGTATTTATAATATTAAAGGATTAAACATATTATTTTTATATAAGGTAAGAATATATAAATATAATAAATATATATTATTAATTCAAAAATATAATAATAAATAATATCCTAATACCTAATTCTAAGCTAGCTTTTATAAAAATATTATTTATTATAACTATTTTCGATTATTATATAAATAATAATTTAAAAGGCTTTAAAACTTTAAACGATTTATTAGAATTTTTATATTATTATTATTTTCTAAGATTAGCTTAAGCTAAACTAATTCTAAATTTCAAAAAGTATATATTCTTTATAAAGAAGATATAAATCTTAAATTATTAATTATAACTTATAAAAGATAAATTAAAAATATTCTAAAAATAGTTAATATTAACAATTAAAGAGGAGCTTTTGTAATATTTATATATATTATTATTTTTAAAAGTATATATTTTAAGTTAAGTAGATTATATTGCTATTATATATTTTATAATTATTAAAAAAATAATCAAATTAAAAGAAGGAAATAAAATAAGATTAATTAAAATCTTTAAAGATTTCAAATAGACTAAAATCTATTAAGAAATATTCGAGGTAATAAAGAATACGATCTTAATTAATATATATTTTAGAGGTAACAATTCAAAATAGTATTATTTATTTATTAATACCTCGAAGACGGGATTAGGAGGTATTTTATTTTAACTTAAAAATATATTAGTTAATATAATTATATTTAAAGATTATCTTAATAAAATTCGAATTATAATATTTTTATTTTATTAATTCTTATCCGCTTAAATAAAATATTATATAATAAAGCGGAAGACGTTAATAATAATAAAGTTATTAATTAAATTAAAATAGTTAATAAAGGGCAATAGCCTGTTAATTATATTATATATAAATTATTAAACTTTGCTAAAATATTTTAAAAGCGAAAATTTTATAAGAAGAATTTCTAAATAATAATTAATACTCTTTAAATATAATTTAGATATATTTTATATTCTAGGAAAAGATATTATTGTTATAAACAGGCTTTCTAGGCTTTAAGGGTATTCTATTATATTAGCAAATATAAATTTTAATAATAAGTTTCCGATACTTACTTTTATTATAGAAAATAAAGATAAAAATATAATATAAGAAGATATATTTAGTTTTCCTTTTTTAAATAACTTTATAATAAGGAGCTATATTTAATATATCGAAGGTATTCAAAGAATAGAGAAGATTTTATTATAACAACTAATCTTTTATTAGAGAGAACTTATAAAAGAAGATTCAAATATAAGAAATATATATATAATAAAAAGTTAGGGAATAAAAGTATAAAATAAAGAGGCTAGTAATATAAGAGAATTATAACCTTTTAATAATAATAATATTATTATTAATATAAATATATTATTCTCGAGTACGTTAGAAATATTATTAGAATTATATTTCAAATTTAAAGTAAGGAATTATTTCGAAAAGAAGAATTATTAAAAAGTTAATATATAATATCAATTATAGCTTAGAAAAGGTCCTTGTTATAAGTATTTATTAATTTATATAAATAAAGCGAAATATTTATAAAGAAAAATTATAAATATATTTATAAAAGATAATTAAAATAAATAATATAAAGACTCTAGTATAGAATCCCTATTTTCTTTATAATATATTAATAATTTACTTAATCTTCTTTTACTTTTATTAAATAAGATAATAGATAATTTTATAATAAATAACCTTTAATTAAATAAGAAGGATAATAAGAATAACCTATAACTCAAGATTAAAAAGGAACTAGCTAGGCTATTAAAGAATTAAAAAGAATAAATAGAAAATTTATAATATATAAATATAATAAAATATAAATTAATAAGGTTATAAACTAAAAGGATATTAACGAGTATTAAAAAAGCAATTATAAAGGGCAAAGCAAAAAGGTTCGTTCTTATTAAAACTAATAAAGAAGACAAAAACCTTAAATATATCGAAGCTAATAGGAAATTAATATATTATTTATATCAGAATAAGATATTTAAATTTTTAATATCTTTATATAATATTTATAAATATTTTTCGGATAGTATTATTTAATATTAAATTATAAGAAATTTTTATTAGTTTATTAAGAATAAGAATATTGTTAAGTTCTATTATAATTACCCTTAATATTAAATATTAAGGTTATTAAAATCTTTATAAAAATTCAAGTTAATTATTAATATTTAATATATAAACCTTATAAAAATTAATTATATTAGACTATTTTTATTGATCGCTAAAAGCAGTACCTATTTTATTATATTTAAAGTCGATTATTTCTCGAGGTATTTATAAGTAAACTTTATATTATAAGCGATCTTTACTAATTTAATTACCTTTTTTAAGCAGATTATATATAATTTCGGGTAGTTTCGAAATATATATTATAATAATAATTCTTATTTTAAGAAATTCTTCTTTATAAAGCTAGAAGAGAAAGAAATTATATAATATTAAATATTTTATCTTATATACTTCTTTAATAGATTTGGCCAAAAAATATATATAATTAATTCTATTTTATTTATAAATAATTTTATAATATAAAATAAATATTATTTTTAAATAGGATATTTATTTATTAGGAATAATTAATATAATTAATATTTAATTTATTAAAATATATAACTTTAATCCTATATAAGTCCTCTTAAGCTATTAATTAAAATTCGGAAAAAAGGTTAAAATTTTTAATAATTTATTAAAATTGAAAAATATTAATATAATTATTAATTTTACTTTAAAGGAAAAACTATAGATTAAGGAAGTTATTTACGAAGCATAGCTAAAAGTATTAAATAAATTATAAAATAAAATTTTAAAGAAAAAAATATTAAAGGTTTCTAAACTAATAGAAAAAATGAATAAAATATTAAAACTATTTATGATAAATAACTTAATTAAATTATATCAAAAAGATTAAAATAATTAAAAATTATATAAAATAGAACTTTATTAGGATAATCCTTATTAAATTTATAAAGTTATATTATATTAAAAATCGATATAATTTAAAGATTTAATATTAAATATAATCCGGGAAAAATACTCTATTAATAACATTATTTTATATATATTTTAAGAAGAATATATTATTAATAATAAGGATTAGAAAATAATTTAAGAAATTAATCTTTAAATTAAGAAAGCTTTAAAAGAAGAGTAAAAGAAGAGAACTTAGAAGCAGAAATAAATTTATTATTAACTAAGATTTAATTCGATAAAGGATATTTTTAACTTTAATATTAATAAAGAAAATATAAAATAATAAAAAATATATTATAATTACTTCTTAAATATATTTAGAAATAAAGATTTCAATTATTAAAAAAAAAAGAGGAAATTAATAAATCTAGAGTTTATATTTTAGAATCTTATTAAGTCTACTTTTTCTCTTTAATATTTTAGGTTATTAGATATTAGAAGTTTAAGATTTTTAAGGAAACAAGATTATTTATTATTATATAATAAATAAATATAAAATTTGGGAAAATATCTTTTAAAAGTATTTTTATATAAGAGATTTGAATAAGAATATTAAAATAAAAATATATAAATTATTTAGAGCTAGAAAATAGAAATATTAATATTAATATTATAAAAGAAAAGGCTATTTATTATATTATTATTAATAAAAATAAAATATAATCTTAAAAGAAATAAGAAATAAAAAAAGAGAAAAGAAATTAGAAACTAATATAATTTAAGAAAGCAAAGAAGTTATTATAATAAGGAACTATTTCTAATTTAAAAGAGAGAAAAAAATTTCTCTTATAATTATAATTTATAATTTATAATATATATTCTTATTAAATATATTTTATATAAAAAAAATAAAGTAGGATTCTCTAAAAAGTCTTCGACCTCGAATTACTTGTAATAAATAATTATTAATTATATAAATATTATAATATTTTATTTAAATATATATATATTTATTATATATTTATAATTATTATTATACTCGATAAAATTATTAATATTTTATTTAAATATATATATATTTATTATATATTTATAATTATTATTATACTCGATAAAATTATTAATATTTAAGTTTAATTAATAAATAGTTTTCTATTTAATTTTTATTTCTATAATTTTATTTTGTTAAAAGAATTAAAATTAGAGTTTTATATTTTATTAATTTTAATTTTTAAATTATTTATTTATTTTATTTATCTTCTTCTTTTAATATATTTTTAATTAATATATTCTTGTTTATTCTAATAAACTTTTAATAAGATAAAATAATATATTTAAAGAAATTTTCAAAAGTATTAAAAATCTTAATTACTCTTTTAATAAAGATACCTTAATCTTTGCTTTTAACTAGGGCTATAAGTTATAATAATTATTATAATTTCTTATAATAATAAAATATTTTAATAGTCGAATATTTATCCTTATTTTTTATTAATTCTATTATAGTTTATTAAGAGTTTATAATTAAAAAAAATTTCTTTAAAATATAATAAAATTATTATAAGTAATTACTAGAATTTATAAGGCTTAATTAGACTTAAATTAAACTAAGAAAAAACGAATTTTAGCAATATAAAAGAAGTTTATAATAAAGTTAACTTAACCTATAGAAGCTAATTAAGAAAAGCAAAGAAATAAAAATAATTATTAAAATATAAATTAATTAGAAAATTATAATAGGGAGCTAAAGTCTAAAATAGAAAATAATTATAATTATAAACTAATATTTATAATAAAGAAAATCCGGAATTATTATAATACCTCTATAAACTTATATCTTATAAAGGGAATAAGTAAATTATTTATAATATATAAAAGGTTAATAATATTATATACAATTATATAACCCTATTATTAGAGGAAACGCGAAAAAAATATAAAAAAGAAGCTAATTATTAATATTTCTAAATTTAAAATAAACTTAAATATAGAAATTTTTTATAAGAAAATAATAATCTTATTTAATAAGCGATATTAAGAAATATTAGATTTTAAAGCTTCGGATCTATTAAGGAATATAAAATTAATAAGCAAAAATAAAATTATTATAAAGAATATTAAAGAAAACTTATTAATAAAAGAAATTATTAAAAATTTAATAAAGTTATTAAAAAAGAAAAGAATCAGATTATTTATAAAAGATATTTATTATAAACACTTAAAGATAATTTGAAATATTTCCAAAGTAAAACGAAAGTTAATTCCGGAGATTATATAATATAATAATAATAATTATATAATATAAAAGAAGTAATTATAAATATCTTATATTTAATTAATAAAAAGATATATTTATAAAAAATATTAAAAAAAATTCGAAATTATAAAAATTAATAATAAATATAAATAATTTAATAATATTATTAAGTTATAGTTCCTTTATAATAATTTAGAGTTCTTTCGTAATCAAATTAAAATATTAGATTTATTAAAGGCAAAAGCAATTCGAAATAGAGTTTAATTAATAATAAAGAAAATAAAAAATTATAAAAGAAAGTTTAAAATATTAGAAAATAATAAGAAAATTTAATAAATTATAAAATTTATAAAATATAAATTATTTTATAATTATATTTAAAAGGATAATAAATCTATATAAAAGATAAGGAAAATATATAAAAAAGTTAAAAATATTATAAAAAATATAATTAAAATAAAAATAATTATATTAAAATAATTAAAAGAAATTATTATCAAATAATATAAATAAAATAATAAAATAATAAAAGTTTTAGAAAAGATATTAAATATTATAAATATTATTTAAAAAGAAAATAAGAAGTTTACTTATAAATTTAGAAAAATAGAAATAAAAAAAATATTATTAAAGACCGAAAATAAAATAATATAAATAAATTTAAAAAATATAATATTTTATTATTAAAGTATTTAAAGGATATTAATAAATAATTATAGATTTTAAAAGATTTAAATATATAAAAAGATTTCGAAACTTTAATAATAGAAGAAAAGGGAAATTAGTTTATAATAAAAGGACTTAATAATAAAAAGATAATAAATAATAATAATAATTTAAATAAAAAAAATAATAATAATTAAAATAATATTAATAAAATAATAATATTTTTATAATAATATATTTAATTATAAATATTTTTAATAATAATTATAATAGTTTATAACTTCTTTAATAATATATTTAATATTTAATATTTTTTAATAAAATAGAATATAGTATTAAATCTTTTATAATAAAGAGTTATTATTTATTAATTTAATATATAATTTAATTAAATTTAATAATAGACTCGAGATTTACGAATATTAATATTTTAATATATAATAATAATTTATAAATAATTATATTATAATAGGGAATTATAAATCCTTTTAAGAGGATATTATTTATTAAAGCCTTATTTAAATAGGCTATTTATAATAATATTTTCAATATTGCCTATATTTATATTTATACAACGAAGCCTTAGGGAGAAAGGGGGGAATTATAAATAGAATTAGAATTAACGTAATATTACCTAATATCTATAGCAGGTAATACCTTTTAGTAACTAGGTAGATCCTTATCCAATATAACTACTTTGGCTACTACTGGCTGACGGCTGTTTTGCTGTATTACGTATAGTCTCTTTATACCGTGATCCTTACACAGGCTTCAATAAGGTTCTTCGCGTACCATTGCGTGTTACCAATGCTCGTTCCAGCCTAGACCTCCACTTCTCACGAGATGGGTATTTTTCTGGAAGGTTTCCAGCCTGTCTTGAATGCGGTCGGAGCCGAAGGTGCATTTCGCATGGGTCGCATACCGGTCCAGCACCAATGATCGCCTCGTACTCGGTAGATCCCGTTGCTTACAGCAAAGTAAGCATGCAAAGATGAATCCTCAAGTACTTGTGCCTCGGATCTTGTCGGTTTCGTTCTTCTCTGTTAATATTTTGATGCCGATGATTATCCCGTGCGGAAATAGCCTGTCCTTTTCTGAACCATAATCGTATTCCGCACCAAAAACTCAGCGCTTTACCATAGAGGCGTTGGTTTGTGGATGTGACGCCTCCTTCGCTGACCGTCCAATTCATGTTGAGGCAAGCTTTGCTGAAGGGACTGGATGAGGTTGCTGCTACGCTGTTTGAGGCGCGCAGAGTTTATGCTATACGGAGTGATCCAGAGTAAGTCTGTGTCAGTCAGAGTTTCGGAAAATAGGGAAACATCATGTCACGTCCTGACCGAAAGAGGCATTTGAGACATCCAATCTAGTGAATTGATATGTTGGCTTTCGACAATGGGCAACTGTTCGCAGAAACATCGATATTTCTTGAGTGGTGTTGTTGAAAGCCTTCAGTTGCTCGATTGAGGTTATTAGGAACGCCACGTCTTGACACACTGCTGTCGTGAGCTTGCCCGTGTTTGTTGGTGTCCCTCTTCTGAACATCTCCAAGGACGGTAGACGGCAAAGCAGCCAGTGATAAATTTTCTGTCAAGTGAAGCTCTTCTTCGCAGTGGAGAGATGCTTGACACACTTGCCACGCAAGCACTTCCCGCTATCTTTCCGTTAGCACAAGACAATTGGGTTTCTATCCATAGAGTAAGACTGTACGCTGGTTTTGATGTAAAAGATGGTTTGAATGCCACGCTCGTCGATAGGACGTAGGACCTATCGGAGCCGTGCTTTCATCCGAAATTGGGAGTGTGAAGTAGGGGTTTATGACTAGGGAGAGAAGAGTGTAAGGTATGGACTAGAAAGGCTTGTCACTCTGGCTGATGTTCCTTCACTGAACAGTGCCGGTATCAAGGTAACAAAGACGAGAATTATCTCGGCCGTCCAAGTCTTGCTCCTAGAGGGAAGCGGAGAGTAGCGGGATTTCCAGGTCTAAGACGATACAGATCTTGATAAGTTTGAGAACGTAAATTTGACGGCAACAGACTTTTCATAGCTGGACTGCGAAGAGGCCTTATTGCATATGGTATCATATGTGAGAAGGGGTCAGAGTTTGAACCTGGGAAATGCTCTGGCAACGGCAGTAGGTACATGTCTTTGCAACCTCAGCCAGACGTATTCCCAAAAGCCCGAAGGATAGGAGCTGACAAGATAATCTGTTGCAAGTTCATTGTTGATTGTTTGCCGTTGGCCTTTTCATGCTTAGATTTAGGTACTGAAACTACGTGAGACATCGTGTGGAACATCGATGCCCCAAATGCCGCATCATGGAATCCCAGCGATGCCATCCTCTCCTGAGCGTTTACAGGGTTCTTCCTCCTTGGTTTTTGTACAAGCTGCATTGCACCCTCGCCTCATGCGGTACGGGTGATATGGCGGCGCTTCTCAATCTCTAGAACAGGAGCGGCATTTGGTGAGGTACAGATTCGGGCTAAACAATACTGTTTGTATATATTCTTGCAACAAGGGTATAAATATCTGCAAATCAGGTAAAGACTGCCCAAAATCACGTCAGCGACTGCTGCTTGCGAACCCACAGACCCCAACTCCCTAATCATACTTGCAGGGAATCGCTCAAAGTGTGACCGAAGTGTCAGCCATCATGCAGATTCACGAAGCCGCCACAGCCCCAATCCCCGCCGGCGGCTCTGTGCCATTTTCGTCCTCATGCTGATTCAAGGCCAGATACTTCCGCACCTCCAGCAAATGCTGAAAACCCTCGGGGTCCTTCTTCTCCATCTCTGCTAAATTCTCTGCACTCGCTCCTATCGCATTGTAAACAACCTCGGGTCCCAACTTAAGCACCTTCTCCTTGATCTCGCTCCCCTCGAGAGTCTCTAAGCGTCGGCGTATATCTTGAATGTGCTCGGCTTCTATCTCTGTGCCCATGGTTCCATGCGCATAGTCTTGCCCTTCAGGGCGGAGGATATCCCTCTTGAGGCGTTGGCCGAAGCGGTGCATACGGCCTTCTTCCTGGGCTTGGCGGGAGGCGAGGGATGGCGAGGAAGAACGGCGCGTGAGGGATGAGCGGCGAGAGAGGGAGGCGGGGCGCACTAGAGGAATCTCGTCCTTTTCCTCTGGAGAGGCGGGTTCGGTGAGTTGGGTGTCGAGGGAGAAGGGGCGGATGACAGAACTGTTTTCGAGGGAGGACGAAACGCTCCCATTCTCCGAGAGGTTGTCCAAGTTCGCTGCGGGAGTGTGGGCAAGGCGGGTCTCTGGATACTCATCTTCGAAGCGTTGGATCATGCCTTCGAGCGTGGAGTCGAGGAATTTGAGGCGCTCTGAAGGTCGGTCAGTGTGAGTGGGAAATGTGGAGAGGACAAATGACGTACTATAACTCCATTCGTTGCCGGTTTGGGCTTCTTTCACTAGCGCTGGCTCCAACCTCCCCCTGATTTTTCTTGCACTGCCAAGCAGATTCTTTGACATCTCCTTGGCCTTACCTTTGGATACTACACTTCCTTGTAATACCCTTTGAGGTGTTCCGGTCCCGCTTCGCATAGGAGAACCATCCCTTGAGCTTCTTCTACCATCGGCAGCTCGTTTCAAGCAAATGTCCAAAGCTTTGACAACACCGGTTCCACCGACAATGTAATCGTCATCAGGTGCCGGCTCATCGTTGTCGTGATTTTCTGGAAATTCGTCGACGTGCCCGACAAGATGGAGTAGGATGTCTGGTACGGTGAAGCCTTTTTCGCCTCCATGCGGTTCTGCCATTGCAGCAATGGCAGAATCCGAATTCTCTTGGATGGGAAGGCGCTCCAGGTTACGTAGTGAGTATGCAACGACTTGTTTCGCAAGTGCCTTGACAATTTCACTGGAATCTTGGCTCGGGACGTCGACATCGATACAGATGAGGGAATCGGAGACGCGTACGGCAGCCATTAAAGAAGCATAGAGAGCACATGCTTCTTCCTGGCTTGCTTCTGTCTTTGCCGATGCTAATGGTGACAGAAGATGATTCTCCAGTATGTTTAGATGCGCCAGATGCCGGCATTCGGGGAGGACCTCTGCGAGGGCAATGGCATGCTCCGATGTCATGGCCACGTCTAGAAGATGAATCCTCTTGAGGATCGGGAACTGCGGCAGGTACTTCCGAATAAGATTCAGCGCTGATGGTCCAGTAGCGAAGAGATCGCGGTTATGGGATAGGTCGATGAAGCGGAAGTTTGGGAGGCGCACTAAAGCAGGAAATAGGAGTTCGAGGGATGCTGGTGAAAGGTGGCAGTCTGCTAGACTGAGCGCAAAGAGAGGATTCTTTTTGTCCAGGGCTTCGACAAGCAAGTCCAGATGATTCCGGAGATCCTCGTTCCCTCCGATGTCGAGGCCCTCGCACTTTCCGCTCCGCACATATCGTAAGACGTGTTCGAATCCTCCCCGAGACAAGTTGTTACTCGCCAAACCAAGCCTATTCAGACCACATTTAGTCACTCCGTCGATAATTTGCCCTATGCAGTCAGTACTGAGGCCGCATTCAGCCATGACCAGTTCCTGAAGACGAGAACCAGCACGTCTCGTTGCAATCGCCTCATGTATGATGCTTGGCATGTCGACTGGCGGAAGTGCTGTATCATGCGAGTGATGTGACTTGATACTGCTACTTCTCATCGAACACTCCGGGAACGGGATCATTGACAGGTCGATTCCTTTGAGTGACTGCGACATGTTGATGAAGAGTGCGATATGTCGCCATCCATTCTGGCTAATCTTGGGATTGTTCTTGAAGGACAGCTTTTCAATGACGCCTAGTTGTTCCATTGTATCTTGCCCTTGTGAGAGACCAAGACCATTTCTGCCTAGTCGCTTGTTGTGTTTGGCTTGCTCTGGCGTCTTGGCTGCAAGGAGTCCGGCGAGTATGACCCGGATAGCCTCATCTCCAAGCCCACAATTCTCGAGAATCAACTTTCTGACTGGTACAACAGCGAGGTAATCACCCAGGGTGAATACGTCTGGCAGCTGCATCCAATAGCCGGAAATATCGAGAACCGAAAGAGTCCCTGGTGTTGCTATGTGACAAGCTGACGGTAAAGAGATCTGCTCAGCAATACGTTTTAGTATTGGTGTTTCTCTCAATTGACAGCACCTTCGATAGATTCTCAATGGGTCCGTAGTCGGTCGATCTTGAGATTTTGGTGGTGTGTCGGCGCCATCTACTTGTTCCGTGCTACTGTTGCTGCCCTCCCTCCGTATTTCTGCGGGGATCGTACCATTCGCTAATGCCTCTTTCTGTTTTCGATCCTTGCGCTCTTTGCGTTCGCCTTCGGACTTTTTCTTTTTCTCCTTCTTCTTCGTGGGCTCTTTGAGATTGGAGGTCATTGGCATCTTGGAGTCAGGCCCATTCAACGCATTCAACTTTTCGCCAGTAGCCTCAACACGACCAGTCGTTTCTTTCTCTTCTACAACTGCGGTAGGGCGCTTCAATGCCTCGCCTTCGCCCTTCTTCTGCTGTTGGTCCTTCTTTTTCTTTTTCTCTTCGATCTGATGCCCGAGCTTGGTCAAACTTGACTCTCCTTCTAGAGCAGTTGGTGGCTTTGTTTCCGCAGGTTCATCCTCAACGTATTGAGCTGCTCCCGCGATCTCCACATCCACACAGAAGGACACTCGGCGCAGTTTCTGCTGCTCAAGGTCCGGTAATGCACATCGATCGCGGTAAGGGTCGATGTTCATAATCTTTCTCGGACAGACCCCTCCTGTGCCGGCGGCCTTCCCGATGGTACTGCCACCAGTAGACGAAAGCCGCCTCAGTGCACTTTGTAGAAAAGTGTGCCCCGCTTTGGGAGATCCTGGTGGGGTTGGGTTGGGCGATTCTAACTTCTTGGCATCTCTGGTAGCCGAAGAAGCGGCCACACTAGAGGAGCTACTATGCTCTCCTTGGGCACTCTTCGGAGACTTCGCAGGCGTAAGTGCTTCGGTGTTTGGACTCGGAGATGATGCATTCGAACTGGAGAACTTTGAGCTTAAAGTCGTAACCCACGAGCTTCTTCGGCCAGTAGGAGCGGGTTTGGGATCTTTTTGACCTTTACCAGCTGTAGAGGTAGGCGAATCTGGGTTGGCCGAAGCAGAACGATTTAGGAGATGTGGTCGGTGGAGGACATGGTGTGGTTGTGACGAGTGGGTACCGTTTGTTTGCGGAGAAGCGGCTGGCTGAGGAATACTTCGAATGGGATCGGATGACGTCCGTTCTTCTGGAAGCGTTGACACTTGCGCTGCAGCGTTCTGTGCATTGTGATCTATGAAATTCAATGACTTAGTAACTCCATCTCTTGGACAGAGGATGGCTTCTTTCGGCCAGTGGGATGCTCATCTAATTATCGCGTGCAGTGTTTCTAGAAAGCAGAGGTTACCTTTTGGTGAGTGGTGCAGCCAGCTCACATCGACATCGTGAATTCCCTCCATACCGTCGTTCTTGAATGTCATCGGCATATACTCATCATATTGGGTTGTTGGTTCTCAGTCTCTGCTCAGAAGAGCCCGAGGTGGTCAATCAGCGCGCGGGGTCGAAGTCCGAGGGGCGATTTGTCCTCCACCGAAACGGTACGAGTCCTCGTGCAGATAAGTATCGCTTCGGGAATGTTGGAGAGATGTGGCTGCGCTCTGCAGAACAGTCTGGGGGCGGTCTTGTAATTGATTGAGCTGGCTTACCTCATGGGCGTGAATAATCTAGAATCCGGGGTCCGTAGATAACTAGGATTCTGGTGGCGATGATACTTTTTAGTTGCTTGCTGACGGATATGGGGCTAGAAGGTGAGAGACCCCCGCCCGGACGGAGGACATATGAACGTTTCCCTTTCCTTCAGGTACGAAGAGATACCGACGAATGAGTTCTAATCGTTTGCAATGCTCAACTGCATATTGGATTCTGAGTTTGTTTGTCTACGTCGACATGCAGCATAGCCATAGCGCCTTGAGCTACGATAGCTTTTGACCCCCAGTGACCTCCATTCACATCCCCTCCTGAACCTTCTTGATCTTCTCCTTGACCCGCTCCATCTTCTCCTCCTTGCTCATCTTCGGCGTCCTATACTTCTTGGACTCCGCCTTCCATTCCTCCTTCGACTTCTTCTCTCCCTCATCCTCCTCCTCGTCCTTCTTGTTCGGATCCTCGCGGATAGCCTTGTGTGCCTCCTGGTACATCTCCTCCAAGCCATCTGCCTCGATGTCGTCGTCAATATAGCCTTGGAATTGTGACTTGTAACGCTCTTCATCGTCGTCGGCGAGGGTTTCCATGTACTCGGACACGTGACCACCGAAGATGTACTTGCGTAGAGTTTCGGCATCGAGCTCCTTGGTCTCAATGTCGAAGCCGGGGAAACGGTTTTCGGAGTGAGGAATGAGGATACCGCCGTCAGAAGCACCTTTCATGGCAGCGAAAACACGAGCCCCAGTAGAGGTACGGGCGAGACCGACATCGAGGAAACACTTGAATGGTCGTCGGCTCTCACCGTCATGGTCTGCGGCTTCCGTGAGCTGGTATTCTCCATCGGCCTCTTCAACGCTAGTAAATGTATCTGCGAGCTCCAGCTTGGTAAGAACGCGGCGAGCAATCAAGAGACCGACAGAGTAGGCCGCTGCCCAGTTGGTGAGACCATGCTTGATACCGTAACGCTTCAGCTCATGACCATAGGCTGCGCAGAAGACTTTGTCGCCGGTGATCTCGGCAGTGATGATTTGGCAGATGATATCACGGTTGGTGAAGCGGACGACGAGGCGGTATTTCGGTGCATTGTACTTGTTTTTGGCTTGGGTGATGAGGCGTTTACGGGCGTAGTAGTCGGTTTTTCCTTCACGACGACGTTTGTACTTGGTTTGGTAGCGACTGAGGATTCCTTAATTAAATGCTTGGACACTGTGGGAAACGGTGAATTGTAGGTACCTATAGTAGGCGCTATTCTTGACCAGCTTTGTGAAAGGCTATACGGAACATCTGCAGTTAGCAAGTTGTCTGTCTCAGATACTCGCGCAAAGTTTGTTGCAGAGGCTCAGATCCTGCATGTTGCAGTTTCAGTAGCTGTCAAGGGTATAATATCACTTACCATCTTGGCTGGACTGCCTCTCAATCGTTGTCAAAGCTGTAGTGTGGTGGATGTTGTTGTGTTGCGGATATGGTAATTTATCGCCGCGTGTAGTTGTTTTGTGGGCTCGTCCCCCGCCGTATTTCCACAAGCGAGATTTGATATTCAAAGGTTGGCGACGACCATCCTGATTATCTACTCCCTACCTACTGTTTTCCCCATACCACGTTACTGCTACTCGAAGCGAAAGGCCCACCTCTCACTTGATATCTACTGAATCCTCCGCTATACCTTTGCTCCACAGGCGTTTGCTGGGTCGCTTCCCTTTTGACTCCCGCATGTAAACCCCTCGCAAAAGCGCCTACAGCAATTGGTGCAGTTACACGTCAGGACATCAAAATCATGGCAAACCGGCCGAGTAAGTTTGAATGTACTGCAAAACCGTTTGGAGTACCTTAGAATACACCCGCCCAAGCTGTAATCCCAATCTGAAATAGAATCCGCTGAACCTCGATTTTGGTAAATACGTATGCGATGTCCTGCAGATACGGATCCTGAGGGCTGGGATGGGCTTGATGGACTTGATGTAGATGATTTGCGGAAGCCGAATACACTCAAGATTCTTGTACTTCCTACTTCGTAATTTTGCTCATCAGCATTTGGGTATTGACGACAATACAGAAGTCGAGGCATTCAATACTTGGCTGGCAACATGTTGCACACAAGAATGGGAGCCATCCCCGAGGTTCAATAGGTAGTCACGGATGGAAGCTACCTGCCGACCAGGGTTTCTTAGATATTTGGTCGATGGAATGTCGCAAGCTTCAAGGGCTGTTGCTATGAATGATCTAAGCGACTGCAAAGGCTTGCCTCGATATCATGTAAGATGTGATAGCCATGCCTCTATACCTAGCATACACGCTGCGGACAGATCATGTCCTGTAGCCAGACTCGCAAGAGATATAATGCCTGGGCGATGGCCTGAGGCAGCCTGACTCTAGGGGTAATCAACCCCCACCACGATAGTATTTTGGTACTCTTGGAAGCGCCTGGGCTGGACGCCTGGGCTGCCTCTTTTTTGAGCTCATGCTGCTACCTTCGCGGAGTACTTCGCAGCGGCCTGATCGAATAACGAGTTCTTCTCTTGCATATCTAGCAGAAGCGGGTGATTGGGAGCCACTGAACGGAGTGAGGATCCCTGCTCAGTCGCATCCTTTCCTGAAATCACATTCAGGACGATAGAATTTGCAATGGCCTCTATGTCCTGAGGATTCTTTTTTACTGCCTGCTCCAAGGCCGCTTCGGCTTCAGGCAGCCTGCCTAGATGGAGCTCTGCGACTGCTTGACCCACAATAGATTTGCTGGCAGAGGTTGAAGGTGCTTGGGCCATTTCTTCAAAAACGTAAAATGCCTGTTGATACCGCTCGCCGCCCTTCAAAGAAACCACATGTTAGCAAACTGTATTCTCATGTAAAGGCCAGGGAAAACAAGACTTACAATTCGTAAGCCCACCCATGACTCGGCGATGTTCACGAGGAGGCTGTCCTGGGCCCATTTGCGTGCTGCTTGAACCTCCTTGAGGGCGAGGTCTGTCCGGTTTTGTTGAAGATGTATTTGCACAATCAAAGCGACACTACATTCAGCGGGCATCTGTCAGTCATCTATTATTTTCCCAGTGTCAACAGATCGGCCCTTACGCTTCGAGGCTGCCCTGGTGTTTGCTTAGCAGCGACAGGGCTTCCTCGGTTTTGCCTGTGGCCTGTAGCACCAACCCCCCAAGTAGTTGCACTGTAGCATTTTCCGATTCTCGTTCCACTAGACTTTCCACCTCTTTACTCGCCTCGGAAGTCTGGCCGAGTGTGAATTGTGCTAACGCTTTGACAGCAGCGAAGTCGGGCGCGACAGCTTGCTTCTTTATGTTCGCAAGGACTTCCTTGGCTTGCCCATTGGCTATTTGCGCGCGAAATTTGAGTGTCTCAGCCGTTATCTTGTTCTCTGCCGACAGGGAAGATGTGTCAAAGTCAATGACAGTCTCGTATTGGCCTTGGTGGAAGGCATTGTGGATGTTGAGGAGCTCTACAAAGATCAGTCTGTGGCTTTAAAACATAGTAGTAGAGGGTTTGGATAGCCTAGCCTACCTCCTTCTGCGGAAAACGGGTCCATATTCGTAGGCTTACTCGATCTATAAAGCAAGGGTGGGTATCAAAAGAGGATAGTGGTGCTGCGGTGTTTTATGACTCCAAGATGGGTTGGGGGTGTCTTGTGAGTGGTCCCGCCCTCAAAGCTGAGCCCCGAGGCCCCCCACCCCCCTACGCAGCTCCTCGAAGGACCAATGAATACTTCTGCTTTCTTCCGTCAACGCCTGAAACGTCTTCACGCATATGGCGTAGGATCCACAAATGCACTGACAGGTGCCTTTACTCTTTCCTTTGCCAGTGTGTTCTTTCATATTTATCTCACCTCCATTGCCAACCTCCCTTCTCCAGCAGGCGCCAGCGATTCCAAAGAGCCTTTATTTACTGCTGCTGACGCCCAAGTCTGATTGTCTCTGCAACATTAACAAATATCCTTTGAACTACTGAGACCAACTTCTGCGGGAGCCCAGGCTATCAGTCGAGCCAGAAAGCTTTCCCTCTGGGGTATACACTATGGTCCGCATCTTGCCTAATCGCCTCAAGAGTTTCAATGGCAAAGCGGGGGACTCAAGTCAGCCTGAGAGCAGGGCATCGAGCCCCATGCGAACCCCTCCAGAAAGCAAAGGGCTAGTTCTCAAGACTACTGTCATAAGTGTAAGTATGCTTTCCACTCCTCCAAGTCCTTGAACTAACTACTCAAATTCATAGGCAAGGAACCTAGCAGCAAAGGACAGAAGTGGCACAAGTGACCCAGTGGGTGCTCACGTTGTAGCATGACCCGATCTCGGAGCACGATTGACGCTGTCAACAGTATTTGGTGGTGCATCTTGGAGATGCCGGCCAATCCACCCACACAGTCAGCAAGAATCTCAACCCAGAATGGAATGTATCCTTCGATCTTCCCATTCTTGGGATGGGCAGCTCGCTACTAGAGGCTGTTTGCTGGGACAAAGACCGCATCGGGAAAGATTACCTAGGAGAATTCGATGTGGCAGTAGACGAGATTTTCGCCAATGGCAAGACTCTGCAATCAGTAAGCTAGCATTATACAGGTCCAAGAGCCTGCTGACTTTCGGTAGCCGCATTGGTATCGCTTGGAGTCGAGGGGAAAGGGTTCCAGGAAAAGGGGAGGAAATGTCTCTGGCGAGGTACAAATGCAATTCGCTCTCGCTGACACCTCGGACCCATCAGCTAGCCCACGGGCGCTGCTCCAGAAGCTCTCTGACCTGACCGCTATCGCTGCTGATGAAGATGTCGACGAGGGTGAAGATCTTTCTCACTTGGACAGTCTTGACTTGGATGACGAAGAGGACGACGAGATCGAAGAAAAGGAGCTAGAGATATCTGACGAAACAGATGATGTTGCAAAGCCGGAAAAGGTTGAGAAGAGAAAGAAAATGCTCCGTATGAGACGCTTGAAAAGGAAGACAAAAGCTCGAGCATATGAATTTACTGGGGGAACTGACGTTGTTGGAATTGTATTTTTGGAGATTGGGAAAATCACTGATCTTCCTCCCGAGCGCAACGGTAAGCTTTTCGGCGACAGCTCCAGATTCTCTGTACTGACCCATCCAACAGTGACTCGAACGTCTTTTGATATGGATCCTTTTGTGGTTGCCTCCCTCGGTCGAAAAACATATAGAACTCGAGTCATTCGCCACAACTTGAACCCGGTGTTCGACGAGAAGATGGTTTTCCAAGTCATGCGCCATGAACAGAATTACTCCATGAGCTTCTCCGTTGTGGACAGAGATAAGCTGTCTGGCAACGACTTTGTTGGAACAGCCAATTTCCCTCTCTCCAACGTGACATCTGCTGCCCCAGAAGCTGATCCGGAGACTGGCCTCTACAGGCTCCCAGAACCACCCGACACCTCAACGGGGTTACCAGCGCCATCAAAACAGTCAAGATTCCGGCTTCCCATATCCCGCTCTTCGTCTGCAACCAGTCTCAACAAACTACCCAAGCAGGCTCTCAGATCAAGAAGCTCACAATCCTCTATGAATGGCAGTGCACATGAAATTCCTTCAGCTCCGACAAGCGTGCCAAGTGATCCGAGTCATTTAGCACCAACAACCAGCACCAACGGGCATGAAGCCGCCGAAGACTGCAATCCGCAAATGGATGATCCACAGTTAAAATGTTGGACCCTTCCTCTCCTTCTCAAGAACAAAGAACGCTGGGAGGACAAGCATAGTCCGCAATTATACGTCAGAGCTAAATATCTACCCTATCCTGCCCTGAGGCAGCAATTCTGGCGTGCAATGCTCAAGCAGTACGATTCGGATGAGAACGCACGACTCAGTAAGGTGGAGCTTACGACAATGTTAGATACCCTAGGTTCAACACTCAAGGAGGCTACCATTGACGGGTTTTTCGAGAGATTTGCCGGAGGATTGGAGATGCAAGACCCTTTACTGACGTATGACCAAGCGGTGATCTGCTTGGAGGACCAGCTACAGCAGTCGAATCATGTCAAGTCATGGGGCGACCGAATGGGAGACAAGATGAGAGGCTACATGGACAACGCACATTTTACAACTGCCAATGGCAGTGAAAAGAACGGGGATGGTGAAAAAGGCGATTCGCCTGCGATGGAAGGCAATGCTGCAGCGCCACTCAACAGTAATGATCAGCAAACAGCTGTTCCAGCCATTTCACAGAACCATCTTGGCACTTCCGGTGAATCGGGGGACCTGATCGAGGAGAACGATCTCACAGACGAGCGAGGAGAAGAACACGTTGTGGAGATCCGCGAATGCCCACTTTGCCACCAACCTCGTCTCAACAAAAAGTCCGACGCCGATATCATCACCCACATTGCGACATGCGCGAGCCAGGACTGGAGACAGGTAAACAACATCGTCATGGCAGGGTTTGTAACCTCAAGCCAAGCTCAACGCAAATGGTACTCAAAGGTCATTACCAAAATATCGTATGGAGGGTACAAGCTTGGCGCCAACTCTGCCAATATCCTAGTCCAGGACAGACTTTCAGGACAGATCAATGAAGAAAGAATGAGCGTCTACGTGAGACTCGGGATCCGGCTACTGTACAAAGGCTTGAAGAGCAGAGACATGGAAAAGAAGCGGAGTACGTCAAGCATCCTACGTGCAAAACCGTTGCTAACAATGGGATAGTTCGGAAGATGCTGAGATCAATGAGTTTCAAGCAAGGCAGAAAGTATGATGATCCAATGTCTGCCCGTGATATTCAGGGCTTTGTCAGTTTCCATCAACTGGATATGACCGAAGTCTTGAAGCCCATAGAGGAATTCAAAAACTTCAACGAATTTTTCTACCGGGAGCTCAAACCAGATGCAAGACCATGCTCAGCCCCTCAGAATCCTAAGATCATCGTTTCGCCAGCAGATTGCAGGTCCGTGGTCTTCAATTCCTTGGACGAAGCTACAAAGATCTGGGTCAAGGGTCGAGAATTCTCAATCGAGCATTTGTTGGGGAAGGCGTATCCTCAAGACGCAACGCGATACGTCAATGGCTCTCTAGGTATCTTCCGGCTTGCGCCCCAAGATTACCATCGCTTCCACATCCCCGTGGACGGCGTCATGGACAAGCCCAAGCTGATCGAGGGAGAGTACTATACGGTCAATCCGATGGCGATCAGGTCTGCGCTGGATGTGTATGGTGAGAACATAAGAGTTGTTGTACCAATTGATTCGGTGGCTCATGGGAGGGTAATGGTCATCTGTGTTGGTGCAATGATGGTCGGCAGTACCATCATCACCCGCAAAGCTGGTGATAAAGTGAACAGGGCTGAGGAGCTGGGCTACTTCAAGTTTGGAGGGAGTACACTCTTGGTGCTCTTCGAATCTGGAGCGATGCAGTTCGATCAAGACCTTGTTGACAATTCAAACAGCGCTCTCGAAACATTGGTACGTGTCTGTCAAAGCAACTTCTCTTCACTCTGCTAACACAGATCTAGCTGCGTGTCGGCATGTCAGTCGGCCATTCGCCTGAGCAATCCCAGTATCTTCCGGACATGCGAAAAAAGGAGGAGAACATCACGGATGGAGATCGTCAAGAGGCAAAGAGACGGATTGAGGGGAGTCTCGCACCCGCCACAACGGTATCTGGGCCGTCATCAATGAAATGAGCATGTTGATAGCCTCACGAGTCTCTTATGTAGCATAGACTCTTAATGAAAAGAGATGTTGGAGAATTTTTGTTGTAGCTGGCAGCAATGGCACACAAAAGATAAGTAATGTGAATGATTGAAGTCGCGTGGAAAGGCGGATGGCGCTAGTGCATTAGCTTCAATCGCGAGGGTAAACAATAGATGTCGAATCCCCTCCACATGAATTCTGGCATCGACCAGCACTGTGCGACCGCTTGACCCATCAAATCTCATATATCCCATCGCCTCTGCAATGCCAATGTGTCCACCTGATACTCAGCCCAGCGATCGATTGACCCTAATCTCTATGGTGTGGTAGTCAAGAACCAGAACGCAGCCTCCGCAACACGCGCACACCTCTACCAATTACCAGCTTCATCTCGACAGCCATTTACGAAGATCTAGTCGAAAGCGCAAATGACTGCCTACGTGACGCGCGCTCCGCTGCAGTTGATCGACAATCCACATATAATGAGCGAGGGGCAAGGGAATGCGAGGAGAACCAGCACAAGGCTTGCTGGGAAGGAGGATATACCTTTCGCGAACGGTATTGGACATAACGACCAGCCTATAAAGAAGTCTCAAGGCAGTGGTGGGACTGGTAGGCAAGGGAAGAATGGTACAACTGGTACCAGCTCCAAGGCGGGTAGGAAGAGGAAACCTGGTAAGCAAGCCTCTCTCCAGACCGAAACAAGCGCTAGGGGACCTGCTTCTTCCATCATCAGATACTTGGTAGCTAATTTTTGTATAGCGTACGACGAAGAAGACGATGGATTCGCTTTCACCAGGACACGGTCGAAAAAGCCCAAAGCCGAGCCGGTAGTACCTCAGCCACCGATTCCGACGGAAAAGGCACAGGAGGAAGCCAAGCCCCCTCCTCACACGAGGACAAGAGAAAGCTCTCAAGGCTCGCTTGGCCTCGTCTCAGCAGATGGTGAAGCTAAGTTGGAGAAGCGAAGGACACGACGTAGTGGTGGCAGTCAAGATGGGTCAGACCCTCCACCATTGCCTATCAAAAAGAGGAAGGGCCAAGCCTCTGCGGACTCCAAGCCGGCTGAGCACGCGGCTCAAGCTCAAGCTCAACCGCAAGATAAAGAGCAGGGCCGAACTCAGCCTATCGAAATCACTTTTGACGCCACGAAGATTGCACTCCCTTTTGCGGACACTCCGATCATACGGCGAAATCAAGAGATGAGGAAGGGTGCGGCCAATGGGTCGCGCAGAAGCAGTCTGGGTATGCGCGGGCGACGGGCAAGTTCACTGATTGATGCTGGGAAATCCAATGGTAAAGTTGCTACACAATGTGGAGGACTGTCGCTGATGAGAATGAAGCCTTACCACATGACGAAGTCGAGAGCTCAGAATTCTACAAACATATAGAAAGCGAGGGTCTGTCCGAACCGCGGAGAATGCGGCAGCTTTTGACATGGTGTGGAACACGAGCTTTGGGCGAGAAGCCATCGGTTTCATCGGAGGATAGCAATGCTATTCTAGCAGGTATAACATCTATCTCGAAAGGGGCTAGCATAGGCAGCTAATCGTATGTCAGCGCGAGAAATCCAAACGCAACTCCTAAAGGACTTCTCCACCAAGTCGGATATGTCGGATTGGTTCAACAGGGTATGCAAAGTCACCCCCCGAGTTGGAGACTGATCATACTGATTTGTTTTCAAAGAACGAAACCACACCTCCGCTTTCAGTACCACAGCCCAATCCAAAAAATGCCTCGAACTTAGCCAAAATCCACGACCTTGAGCAACAAATCTCCCGGTACTTCCTTCACCTCCAATACCACCCCCCCCACCATCCCACTAACCATGCCATTCCAATCCCAGGCTCCAAACCGAACGCCAAACATGGGAATCCATCCTCCGCCCCCCCTCCTCCACCCCCATGCTCCCCCCCCTCCCCCAAACCACCCCCTCCCCTTCCACCATCTCCCCCTCAATCCTAGACTCCCCAACCCAAACCTCCGCCCTCTCAACCATCCAAACCGTTACCGCAGCCTCCTTACCCTCCCTCGCAGCATCAACATCCCAACGCCTACACAACGTGACCCAAAACCTCGAATTCACAATCGACACCTTCGCAAGCAATATCCACGCCCTGGAATCCTACACCAACGCCGCGGACCGTCTAGCCGAGGAAGCCTTGGGTCTCACTGCGCAGATATTGGAACAGCGGGATCGAGAGGGCGTGAGGAGGGCGAATGCACCGTCTGGTGAAGAGGAGGAAGGAAGGGGGGTAGGCACTAGGGAGGTGTTGAGGGGGTTGAGCAGGGTGATTGATCGATGATGCTTATCTTGTCCACGTCTTGATCCATCCTCGGGGATTGTATTGGGTGGGGTTGGCGAGATAGGGGGTAAATGTACGCTTTCCGTTGTTGCGGGTATTCATCTAGGGAATTGAGGCTCTCTCTTACGATTTCAAGCAGAATTCTGTATCAAGCGTGCTCGTGGGTTCATGTTCCTTTGGATCAAGGAAAGGCGTCGAATGCGCATGGAGCGATTCAGCACAGTTGATCCTTATCCCCTTTGATCCACCCACACAAAAATCATCACCCGTCCTCAAAACACTCCCAACCCCCACGACCCTCCCACCACCGCTGATTCCTCCCCTCCTCACCCTCCCTCCAACCACCCACCCCCTTTTCCCCCTCTCACCCTCACGGACCCCCTCCATCCTCTTCCCCCGCACTCACTCGTCATGCGTCAATCATCACTCGTCACTCTTCACTCCAAGGTCCACCAACCTTCCGGTCGCGCACGCTGCTTACATTCCCTCATCATCGTGCGTAATGCGAGAGGAGTCACTCGACCACAAAACCCGTTGGGGAACGGGGATGAAGGGCGTTTTCATTCATGTTTCATTCTTTGTTCTTCATTTTCCATTCATCAAGTTGAGAGTGTTTAGGGGGATGGTGGGAGGGGTGAGCGGAGGCGGAAAGCGGAGGTGTATGTGATATGGCATGGGGCCGGGGCTGTGAGGGG
>JAABUQ010003046.1_pt1 | contig 31612 bp, 25 predicted proteins | sample 5560001 | NCBI WGS metagenome assembly JAABUQ01 (sample SAMN10711888, study PRJNA513371) | rock metagenome | isolation source: Antarctica rocks | place: Antarctica: Victoria Land, Finger Mt nord | collected 2015-12-18 | reverse complement strand
AGGCGAACGCCGCCGCCTACACCGCGGAGGCCGTCGCCGGCTATCTCCGCACGCTGGCGCCCGGCGGGCTGGTGTCGATCCCGGTCTCGATCCGGGAGTTCCCGGTCTACGCCGTCCGCGTGCTGGCGACGGTGCGGGACGCGCTGCGCCACTCGCACGTCGCCGATCCCGCGGCGCATGTCGTGGTGTACCGCTCCGCCTGGAACCTGCGCGTCCTGGTCGGCAACGAGCCTTGGACGCCGGAGCGCATCGCCGCCGTCCGCGCCTTCTGCGACGAGCGGTCGTTCGACGTGTCGTACTACCCCGGCATCAACGTGGAAGCCGCCCGCGCCGGCATCTACAACGACCTGCCGGCGGTCAGCTTCGAGAGCGGCGAGGTGACGTCCGGCGCCGGGTCGGAGGACGCGGTGGCAGACGAGGCCGGGCAGGTGCTGCGGGGCGAGCGCAGCGAGTCGCAAGACGCCTTCAATCTCACGCCAATCACCCTCGACCGCCCGTCCTACTACGCCATCCTGCGCCTGGGTCAGCTTCCGACCATCCTGAAGCGGCTGGAAATCCTGCCGCAGGCCGAGGTCGGGCAACTCGTCAACCTCGCGGTGCTGCTGCAGGCGGTCGTCATCGCCTTGCTCGTGCTGGCGGTGCCGCTGCTGGCGCCGCGCGTCGCGGGCGTGCGGTCCGGGCGTTCCTCGATGCTGCGTCCGGTGCTGTACTTCGCCTCGCTCGGCCTCGGCTTCCTGTTCATCGAGATCTTCCTGATCGAGAAGGCCAGCCTTTACCTTAACGACCGCACCAGCGCCTTTGCCTTGGTATTGACCGGCATGCTGGTGTTTTCCGGAGTTGGCAGCCTGCTCGCCGACCGGGTGCAGCAGGTCGGCATCGCCTTGTCGGCCGCAGTCGTCGTGGCCTGGTGCGCGCTGGCGTTATTGGGGTTGCAGCCGTTCCTGCTGGCGACCTTGGGCTTGCCCTGGCTGCTGCGGGCGGCGGTCGTCGTCGCACTGGTGGCGCCGGTGTCGCTGGCGCTTGGCCTGCCGTTCCCGCTCGGCCTGGCCCGGGCTGGCAGCGCCGGGGGCGGGGTGCTGCCGTGGGCGTGGGGCTTGAACGGGGCGTTCTCCGTCGTCGCCACGCCGCTTGCGAACCTCATCGCCGTGCAGTCCGGCTTCGACAGGGTTCTGCTGATCGCCGCCTTGCTTTATGTCGTGACCTATCTTGCCTATCCCTCTGTCCGAAAGACCGTCCAGTGGCAGCCATCCCCCACCACCTGACCCGCCGCGCCGTGCTGGCCGGCGCCATGGCCGCGCCTTTTGCCGGGGGTGCGCGGGCCGCATCGACGCCGGGCTGGACGCGGGACGCCTACATGGAGGCCATGCGCAAGTCCGGCCGGCCCACCGACCTGACCGAGGCGCAGTTCCAGGCGATCCAGGCCCGCAAGCCCGCGGCGATGCAGCGGATCGAGACCTATTTGAAAGAACGCCTCGGCGCCGCCGACCCGGCGGTGCTGCGCGCCTTCCAGGAGGTGCCGCGCGAGTACTTCCACTACGTCTATCCCGAGCACCGCTCGCAATCCGGCGTTGCCTACGAGGACGACCCGAAGCCCTGGGCGCTCGGCTACGGCTCGGCGCTGTCGGACTATCTCGGCCAGGCCTACATGACCCAGGTCTGCAAGCCGCAGCCCGGCGATACGACGCTGGAGGTCGGCACCGGCAGCGGCTTCCAAAGCTCGCTGCTGTCCCGCATCGTCAAGCACAGCTACTCCATCGAGATCATCGAGCCATTGGGCCAGGCGGTCAGCAAGATCTTCGCGCCGCTCGGCTACGACAACGTGCAGACCCGGGTCGGCGACGGCTATTTCGGCTGGCCGGAGGTGAAGGGCGGGTTCGACGTGATCATCGTCACCTGCGCCGCGCAGTACGCGCCGCCGGATTTGTTCAGGCAGTTGAAGCCCGGCGGGCGCATGCTGATCCCGATCGGGCAGCCGTTCAAGCGGGGGCAGTTGCTGTATGTTTATACGAAGGATGAGGATGGGAAGGTTCGGTCTCGGAAGGATGTGGGGGTGTTCTTTATTCCGATGACGGGGGCGATGATGAATCGGCCGAAGCCTGGAGGTGGGGTGAGGGAGGGTGCTGCGCCGGCACCGGAGGCGGTTGCTCAGTAGCGGTGTTCAGGTAAGCTCAATGCGAAGCTATTTAATTTAGATTGGGTTTAGTCGAATGAGCCTCAATTGGCGAATGTAATAGGCCCTCTTTTATATGGAGGTGAAAATTCGGTTGGCATCGCAAAGACTGCGCTTGATCAGCTCTCCCGGTCTATTGGAAGTTTCTCGTCTAAGGCTATTAGCTTTCTGAATGAAGAGACGACAGAAGAAACTCTGAATTTCGGACTTTTTTGTGCGCGGGTCGTGCTTGAAAATTCATGTGCTGCTTTAGTGGGTCGTTTAGACTCATTTAGGATACTATACTTAACGGAATTCCAGGCCCAACCCCAATATGACATTGGCAAAAGAGCAAAGTCAGCTTTCTCATGGACAGGTGACGTTATCCCTGATGATAAAGCTTCAACTGCTCTTTGGAATTTGGATCATGATGCTCCGAAAATCAGCCGAGCTTTGTTCTCTAAGCATTTCGAGCATGTTTATTGGAAGCCGGCGGTCACGCAAATGGTCAATTTTCTAAGTGGTCGCGAGAGCCACAGTTATCTTTCAGACGTAATCGCGTTCGATCCAGATAATTACGTTAACGAGACCAGAGGAATAAGTCTACAGCTATATTCGGCTCTTTCAAAGGGAGTGCATTGGGAATTTTTTACGAGTGCATTGATGTTTGATGAGGACACTGTCAAAACTCTTATTCGTGACACACTTTTGCTTGTTGGCCATCTAGACTTAGTCTCTCATTTCATCCCGACTGCCTACGCTTCTCTGAAACCCGCAGAAGCTGTAGAAGCATATATTGACTTTAGAAAGGCAGTTCAGTGATGAGAGATGAAGAAGTAGACTCAGGTCTCATCTTGACTGCGGAAGAGTGTCCACCCGAAAGTTTTTCCAAATATCATAGTTTTTCATTGTACGATGATGTTATCATCCGGAAGCTGAGTGCGCACGGGCCGGTCTTATTGCGCGGCGGCCGTGGGAGCGGAAAAAGTGCTCTGCTGATCGAGGCGCATAGGCGTATGCGAGAAAAGGCAAGTGTTTTTTCGGTTTACGTAAGCTTGCGTTATCTTCCGCTTTTACGATCAGACGGAGATGAGTATATTGGCCATTTTTGTGTCATTCTTTCCCGAGCCATCCAGAATGAGCTTGTTTCATCCGGCTACAGTGTCGAATTTCCTACCTCTACAAATCAGACTTCTTTACTAATTGGGTTAATAGAACTATCACGATCCATCAGTGAACGTATTGTGTTGTTGTTTGACGACGCTGCCCATATTGGCCGTGAGAAACCTTTGGAAGTCTTCTTTGATCTTTTTCGAACAATATCGAGCAGTGTGACATCCTGTAAAGCTTCTATCTATCCTGGGGTAACTAAATTTGGTGTCCGCTTCGACGTGTTTAATGACTCTACTGTCATCGAGATTAGTCGTTCTGAGTCGTCATCTGGTTCTAGTTTTTTCCCAGACGTAATCAAAGCGAGGTATCCTAAACTGTCCGAACGTATGACCTTTTCGGATCGTTTCTCGCCTCATCAATTTGCGAATCTTTTGGGCCGAGCCGTCGTCGGAAATTTACAGGGTCTCATATTGGCCTGCAATAGGTTTGAGGACGAGGAAAGAATTGGGATTCCAGAAGTCACCAAGTGCCTTCTTGATATGGCAACTGATTACTATTGGCCTCTTATGGATGAAGTCGCACCTAAATTAGTTGTTTATGAGGCATTAGTCGACCCAGGTCGAGAGATTATGGAGGTAATAGTCGATCATGTTACCCGTCCTGTTAGAGATCAGGGCCGAGTCATTGCTCAAGATCGTGTAATTCTTCATCGTCAGACAGTAGCAAATTATGGCAAAATCATCGAAATATTAGAATATCTTGGATTTATCTCCCGTCGAGAGGCTTCTCGTGGAATGAAATCTGGCGGTAGAGGCCCTGTATTTGCATTGAACCTGTGTAGCATTTTAGATGCAGTTCCATCTAAACGTCTTACAGTCGGAATGATTGAGGAATGGACTTCTGGAAATGCTGAACCGTATGAAATACATGTTTCGAGCCAGGCGTTTCAACATGTCAAACTACCACAGTTGCCCCAGGAACACGGATTAGACATTCTTGAGAAACCTGTTTCAGTACTTGGTAAATCTCGCGCTTACCCCTATGGCCTTTCTGCCAATTTAATTGATCGTCTCCGAAAAGCCAATATTCAAACGGTGGGACAACTTGCAGATACTCAGGATCACATCCTAGATGATATTGAGTACGTAGGACAAGCAGCCATAAAACGTATTCACAATGTAATCGATCAGGCAATTTGGATGTAGAATTTAAATCTTATAACGATGAGATTTACGATGATTGATTTTTCCTCTACACAGAAGTTCAGATTTGTTCAAAAAAAACTTCGTCATGGAACATCACCCAGCCTCCAACGTCCGAAACCCCACCCCACGATCAAACATCCGCATCAACTCAACCACTGCCCGCCCCCGCGCGCCCGCCAACCCCGGGTCCCGATCCAGCAGCACCGCCGCATTCCGGTTCGCCATCTGCAGCAGCCCCTCATGCTGCGCCGGGTCCGCCAGCCGGAATCCCGGCAGCCCAGATTGCCGCTTCCCCAGCAAATCCCCCCCGCCGCGAATCCGAAAGTCCTCGTCGGCGATCAGGAACCCGTCCTCCGTGTCTTTCAGCAACCCCAACCGCCGCCGCATGGTGTCCGTCAGCCCGTCCTCATGCAGCAGCAGGCAAAAACTCTGCTCCGCCCCCCGTCCGACCCGGCCGCGCAACTGGTGGAGCTGCGCCAGCCCGAACCGCTCGGCGTGCTCGATCACCATGATGCTGGCTTCCGGCACATCCACGCCCACCTCGACCACCGTGGTCGCCACCAGAAGCTGGATGCGCCCGGCGGCGAAATCGGCCAACGCGCCGTCGCGCAGGGCCGGGTCCATCTGCCCGTGCACCAGGCCGACCCGGCCACCAAACCGCGCCTGGAGCGTCGCAAACCGCGCCTCCGCCGCCGCCAGGTCGATCAGCTCGCTCTCCGACACCATCGGGCACACCCAATACACCCGCTCCCCCCGGTCGAGCGCGCGGCCGATGCCCTCCACCACGTCCGCGAGCGTCGCCAGCGAGTGCACGGTCGTGCGGATCGGCTTGCGCCCGGCGGGCTTCTCCAGCAGCCGGCTCACCTCCATCTCGCCCCATTGCGTCAACAAGAGCGTGCGCGGGATCGGCGTCGCCGTCATCACCAGCACGTCGGTCGTCTCCCCCTTGCCGCCCAGCAGCAGGCGCTGGTCCACGCCGAACCGGTGCTGCTCGTCGATCACCGCGAGCGCCAGGTCGTGGTACGTTACGGCGTCCTGGAACAGCGCATGGGTGCCGACGATCAGCTTGGTCCGGCCGTTGGCGATACCGATCAGCGCGTTGCGCCGCGCGACGCCCTTGACCGAGCCGGTCAGCAACTCGACCGGAACCGGCGACAAGCGGGACAGGGTGCGGTGGTGCTGCTTCGCCAGCACCTCGGTCGGCGCCATCAGCGCGGCCTGGGCGCCGGCCTCGGCCGCGCGCAGCATGGCCAGCAGCGCCACCAACGTCTTGCCCGACCCCACGTCGCCCTGCAGCAGCCGCAGCATCCGGCGCGGCGCGGCCAGGTCGGCGTCGATCTCCGCCAGCGTCTGGCGCTGCGAGAGCGTGGGTGTGAAGCCGAAGCGTTCGAGGGTCTGCGCCCGCAGGCGTCCGTCCCCCGGCAGCGCCCGGCCGGGCCGCCGCCGCTCACGCTGGCGCATCCAGGCCATCGCGATCTGATGCGCCAGCAGCTCGTCATAGGCAAGCCGGCGCCGCGCCCGGTCCACCGGCAGCGAGTCCGGCTGCTGCACCGCCCGCAGCGCGTCGCGGAAACTCGGCCAGCCTTCGCGGCGCATCAGGGCCGGGTCGTGCCACTCGTCCAGTTCCGGCACCCGGTCCAGCGCGTGCCGCATCGCGCTGCGGAGCTGGCCCGGGAACAGCCCGGCGGTCAGCGGCCAGACCGGCTCGATGCCGGGCAGCAGGCTGGCATGCGCGGCCGGGACGACGTGGTCGGGCTTCGGCATGGTCAGGCGGTCGCCGAAGCCGTCCAGCTTGCCGGATACCACGAGCTTCGCGCCGGGCACCAGCGGACGGGGCGGCGGGCGGCCGAAGTAAACCAACTCCATGAAGCCGGTGCCGTCGGTGCAGAGGACCCGCCATGGCTGCCGAGTCGTTTCCGGCGCGTCCTGCCGTACGACCTCGACCGCGAGCGTCGCGACCTGGCCCGGCTGCGCCGTCCGGATCGTCGGGCGGGCGCGGCGGTCCATGTAGGACTCCGGCATATGGAACAGCAGGTCCAGCACGCGGGGGCCGCCCGCCACGCGCTCGATCAGCTTGGCCAAGGCCGGGCCGACGCCGCGAAGCTCCGTTACCGGGGCGAGCAGCGGGAGGAGCGGATCATCCGCGATTTGACGGGCGGGGTGGGTTGGCGACACGGGCGGGCTGACTTTATGGAAGGTCGCCGCTATATGACAGCCCACCGCCAGGGACCCAAGAGTGCAGCAGACCGACACCGACCCGTCCTCCAGCCTTGCTCTTGAGCATCGGCGCCGCCGGATCCTGTTCCGCGCCACGCACCGCGGCACCTATGAGAACGACATCCTGATCGGCGGCTACGTCCGCGCCCGGATCGCCGGGTTCACCGATGCCGACCTCGATGCGCTGGAGGAGGTGATGGAGCTGCCCGACGCCATGCTGGCGGACTGGCTGACCGGGCGGCAGGCGATCCCGGCCGACTGCGACACCCCCATGCTGCGCGCGATTCGCCGGGCGGCCGAGGACGGCGAGGGCCAGCCCCGATGACCGCCACCATCCATGGCGCCCCCGAAGGCTTCGACGCCCTGCTGCTCGCCCGGCGCCGGGCTGAACACAAGGGAGCCGTCCTGCACGTCGCCCGGGACGACAGCCGCATGGCCCGGCTGTCCGAGGCGCTCGCATTCTTCGCGCCGGAGATCGAGGTGCTGCGCTTCCCCGCCTGGGACTGCCTGCCCTACGACCGTGTGTCGCCCAATCCCGAGATCGTGTCCGAGCGCATCGCCACCCTGGCCCGCCTGCTGGAGCCGGCGAGCTGCCCGCGCCTCGTGCTCACCACCGTCAATGCCCTGGTGCAGCGCGTGCCGCCCCGCCCGGCGTTCGAGGGCGTCAGCCTGTTGCTGCGCGCCGGCGGCACCGTTGACCCCGACTCGGTGATCCAGTTCCTGGAGGCCAACGGCTACGGCCGCGCCGGGACGGTCATGGAGCCGGGCGAGTACGCCACCCGCGGCGGCATCATCGACATCTACCCGGCCGGCGAGCCGGACCCGGTGCGAATCGACCTGTTCGGCGACACGGTCGAAAGCCTGCGCCGCTTCGATCCCTCGACCCAGCGCAGCACGACGAAGATGCAGGGCCTGGTGCTGCGGCCCGTGTCCGAGGTGCCGCTCGATCCCGAGAGCGTGAGCCGGTTCCGCGAGGGCTGGCGCGAGCTGTTCGGCCCGAAGGCCGCAGAGGACCCGCTATACCAGGCGATCTCCGACGGGCGGCGCTATCCCGGCATCGAGCACTGGGTGCCGCTGTTCCACGGCGGTATGGACACGCTGCTGGACTACTTGCCCGACGCCTCCGTCAGCCTCGACAACCAATCGGAGGAGGTGCTGGAAGGGCGGCTGGAGATGATCGCCGACCATGTCCAAGCACGGCAGGCGCCGCCGCGGGACGGCGAGGTGCCATACCGCCCGCTGCCGCCGGGCCGGCTTTATCTGGACCGCGCCGGGTGGGACGCCATGCTGGCCGAAGGGCCGGTCATGCTGTTCAGCCCGTACGGCCGGGCGGACGGCGCGGACGGCGTCGATGCCGGCGGCCGCCCGGGCTACGTGTTCACCAAGGCGGGCGCCGCGACCGGGGAGAACGTCTTCCACCAACTGCGCGAGCAGGCCGCGGCCTGGGCCGGGCAGAAGCGGCGCACGGCCGTCGCCGCCTGGACCCGCGGCTCCCGCGAGCGCCTGGCGCATCTGCTGCGCGAGAACGGCTTCAAGGCGGAGCAGGTGGACACCTGGAAAGCCGCGCAGGCCCTGCCCATCGACGTCACGGCGGTCGTCACCTTGGGGCTGGAGCGCGGTTTCGTCGCCGGGCCGGTCAGCGTGGTCAGCGAGCAGGACCTGCTGGGCGAGCGCATCAGCCGCCCGCCGCGCCGCCGCAAGCGCGCCGACCAGTTCATCGCCGAAGCGACCGAGATCGCCGAGGGCGACTTGGTCGTGCACCAGGAATACGGCATTGGCCGCTATGACGGCCTTGAAATCCTGCGCGTCGGCCCGGCGCCGCACGACTGCCTCCGCCTGATCTATGACGGCAGCGAGAAGCTGTATCTGCCGGTCGAGAACATCGAGCTGCTGAGCCGCTTCGGCAGCGAGGGCGGCGGGGTGGCGCTCGACAAGCTCGGGGGCGCCGGCTGGCAGACCCGCAAGGCGCGCATGAAGCAGCGCATCCGCGACATGGCCGGCGAGCTGATCCGCACCGCCGCCGCCCGGCGCGTGCGGGAGGCCGCGAGCCTCGCCCCGGCCGAAGGAAGCTGGGACGAGTTCTGCGCCCGCTTCCCCTTCGCCGAGACCGACGACCAGGCGCGCGCGATCAGCGACGTGCTGGAGGACATGGCCGCCGGGCGCCCAATGGACCGGCTGATCTGCGGCGACGTGGGCTTCGGCAAGACTGAGGTGGCGCTGCGTGCCGCCTTCGTCGCCGCGATGTCCGGCGCGCAGGTCGCCGTCGTGGTACCGACCACGCTGCTGGCCCGGCAGCATCACCGCACGTTCAACGCGCGCTTCGCCGGGCTGCCGGTGAAGATCGGCCAATTGTCCCGCATGGTGACGGCCAAGGAGGCGGCGGAAACCAAGCGGGGCCTCAAGGACGGCAGCGTCAACATCGTCGTCGGCACCCACGCCCTGCTGGCGAAAGGCGTCGAGTTCGCCGATTTGGAGCTGCTGATCGTCGATGAGGAGCAGCACTTCGGCGTGTCCCACAAGGAGAAGCTGAAGCAGCTCAAGGCTGACGTGCATGTGCTGACGCTGACCGCGACCCCGATCCCGCGCACCCTGCAAATGGCGCTGACGGGCGTGCGGGAGATGAGCCTGATCGCGACGCCCCCAGTGGACCGTCTGGCGGTCCGCACCTTCATCTCGCCGTTCGACAGCGTGGTGGTGCGCGAGGCGATTCAGCGCGAGCGCTTCCGCGGCGGCCAGGCGTTCTGCGTCGTGCCGCGGATCGAGGACATGGCGCGCATGGCCGAGCGCCTGCGCGAGATCGTGCCGGAGGCCCGCACCATCGAGGCGCACGGCCGCCTGGCGCCGACCGAGCTGGAGCGGGTGATGACCGAGTTCGGCGACGGCAAGTACGACATCCTGCTGTCCACCAACATCGTCGAGAGCGGCCTCGACATGCCGGCGGTCAACACGCTGATCATCCACCGGGCCGACATGTTCGGGCTGGGCCAGCTTTACCAGCTTCGCGGCCGGGTCGGGCGCGGCAAGCAGCGCGGCTACGCTTACCTGACCTGGCCGCAGAACCACCGGCTGTCGGCGGCGGCGGAGAAGCGGCTGGATGTCATGCAGACGCTGGACAATTTGGGCGCCGGCTTCACCCTCGCGTCGCACGACCTGGACATCCGCGGCGCCGGCAACCTGCTGGGGGACGAGCAGTCGGGCCACATCCGCGAGGTCGGCATCGAGCTGTACCAGCAGATGCTGGAGGACGCGGTGGCCGAGATGCGGGCCGAGCGGGGGCGCAAGCGGACCGAGGATCGCGACTGGACGCCCAACATCCAGCTCGGCCTGCCGGTGCTGATTCCCGAAGGTTACGTGCGCGACCTGCCGGTGCGCCTCGGCCTGTACCGGCGCATCGGCGCGCTCGCCTCGGATGCGGAAACGCAGGCGATGGCGGCCGAACTGGTGGACCGCTTCGGCCCGCTGCCCGCGGAGGTCGATAACCTGCTGCAGGTGGTGACGCTGAAGCGGCTCTGCCGGGAGGCGGGGGTGGAGAAGGTGGAGGCCGGGCCAAAGGGTATGGTGATCGGCTTCCGCGGCAACGCGTTCCGCAACCCGGCCGGGCTGATCGCCTGGCTGAACACCCGCAAGGGCACGATCCGGCTGCGCCCGGACCACAAGCTCTCGGTCGTGAAAGAGATGGGCGTCGCCGAGCGCATGAGCCTGGGACGCGACGTGCTGGCGAACCTCAACCGGCTCGCAGCCCAGGCCGCCCAAGCGGCTTAGGCTCAGTGGCTTGGCGTGCCGCGAGTTGGCGGTCGGTTCGCCACCATCGCCACCAGGTCGATGCCGTTCACCAACACTTTATTTTCGCTGTAGGCTATGTCCCAAGCCAGGCGGCCCTCGACAGTCCGACCGATCCCCTTGGCGAAAATGAACGCCGGTAGCACGCCGGCCAACTCGGGGACGGCGGTGGCGCGGGCGATCAGGTCCTCGAAATTGGCAGCGGTGACTTGCGCCTGGCCGATCAGGTTGCCGGGCGAGACGACGGTCAGCTTGTCCATACCGACAAAGCTTGTGCCGCCGATGTCCAGCGCGAAGCTCTCCCACCCTGCGCTCACGCCGGTTCGCCGGAACAACGTCGCAAAAAAGCCTGGCGGGCGAGTGCCGTCCTTTGCCTCGGCTGTGGCAGCAAGCCACTGGATCAGTTCCTCGGTTGGAACCCCCGTCAGCACATAGCGAAGCGCGACCTTTCGCGGCAGCAAGTCCGCCATTGCCCCAAGCGCCGGGTCGGGCACGACGAAGCCGTCGAGGTTCAGGTCCATAGACGCTTGCAGCAGGCCGCCGTCCGATTTGGCGCCCACCCCGATCCGGAACTGGCTCGCAGCGCCGCCGCGGGTTCCGGAGCGCAGAGCGATGCCGTCGAACATCTCATCCAGGGTGAACTCGGATGCCAAGCCTTGCAGTGATTGCAGGATAGTGCGCAGCAGTTGCGGATCAACTGGCGGGCGTATTGCCGGGGCGTTGCTGCCAGGCGTCGGTATCCCCGTTATGAGGCCACCGACGGTGCGCGCAATCGCAGGCAACATCGTCGCGGCCCGGTCCCGGGACAAGCCGGTGAGTTCGGTCGTCGCCCGCATTTGCTGTGCCGAAAGCTCAACATGCGGGCCGTCTTGGGATCGGGAGGTAAGGGTGTAGCCCTCAATCGTAGCGCCTCCCACGAGGTCCACGCGGTTGGAACCGGACGGGCGAAGCGTGCTGGTGCCGGATGACCGCTCGATTTTGGTAAGCTGGTCGAGCAGCGCGCCTTGCGCCCGGATCTGCACGTCCTTGAAATTGCTCATGAACGTGGACGGCGTGGCAAAGCTGGGATCGTATGTACCCCGGCTGTCCTGGTGGCCCGTAGTGACCGTGTACTCGACAGGAACGCTGGCAGCCGGCGCGTTCCCATTCCTCGCCGGGACTGGCATGTTGAGCTTGAAGCGGGCAGGCGAAAGGAGTTCGGTACCCTCGAACAGCCAACGCCCGTCCTCGGCCGGCCGGGCAGACGTGAAAAGCGTCACCGGGCTGGGCTGGCCGGCGCGCGGCGTCCCGAGCGGAAGCTCGATGCGGTAATGGTCGCCCTCAGGCCTGACCTGCACCGCCGGGCCGGTGGGGCTGCTGTCTGGCCCAAGCACGCCTCGTAGCCAGCTTTGCATCTGCGACTGCAACGCCTCGGCCTGAGCCGCGCTGACATCGGCCGCCCCGGCAGGCCTCACGGCGACCGTGGATAGGAACGCGGCCAGGAGCGCGGCAGGAACGGTGGAGTACATGGCAGACCTCAAGGGGCGGGCAGCCGCCGCGCTGCGCGTATCCTACCTGATTATCGTTGCAAAATCACGTACATCAGCGCGAAGGTATGGCCGGTGGCGCTCAGGACTCGGCAGCGTCGATGGCGGCGATGTCCAGCAGGCGCTCGATCACCTCCGGCTCCTGCGCGCCGGCAATCGCATGGCGCCCGGCGATGACGAAGCATGGCACGCCGTTGATCCCCAGGCGGTGCGCCCGCAAGTTGTCGGCGTGGACGGCATCCACCTCATGGTCGCCGTGCAGGAACGCCAGCACCTCCGCCGGGTCAAGGCCGCAGGACAGGCCCACGGCGCGCAGCACGCCGAGGTCGCCGATATCGTGGCCGTCCGAGAAATGCGCGGCGAACAGCGCCTCCACCACCTCCCGGCCCCGGTTGTAGCGGGACGCGAGCCGCACCAGGCGATGAGCATCGACGCTGCTCGGGGTGCGGCGGATACGGTCGAAGCGGAACGCGACGCCCTCCGTGCTGCCGATCTCAGTGATCGTGCTGTACAGGCGCCGGGCACGGTCCTCGCCGCCGAACTTGCGGATCACGTAGTCCGTCCTCGACATCCCGGACCGCGGCATGTCGGGGTTGAGCAGGAACGGCCGCCACGCCAGATCGAAGATCAGGTCAGGCCGCCGCCGCATGGTCCGGAACAGCCGCCGGACGCCCAGGTAGCACCAGGGGCACACGAGGTCATGCACGACCTCGATCTGCAAACGTGCCTTGGCGGGGGCGAGGATGTTCACTGCTCCAACCTAAAGCCGCAGACGCCGGGCGTCATCCTCTTTCCGATGCAGATGATCCGGGCGAGACGACGCCGTGACGGTGATGCGTTCAGATGCTGGCACGATCGAGTCAAACTGCTTAACATTCTGTTGTCGATTCAGGTTTGAAAAGGCAAAAGAATGCGGGCTGGCACAAGCTCAGGGTGGAATTTGGACAGATCGCGACTGCTTCGGGAGCGATGGGACCGCCATGCCGGGCGTTGACCGTCCGCCAGCGCTTCACGTGGTGATGGAGGCTGCGCGGATCGCGGCCCTGCACTCCTACTCGCTCGCCGAGTCGCCAGCCGGGGAGCCATTCAACACCCTGGTCCGCATGGCGGCCCACCTGGCCCGGGCTCCCATCGCGATGATCTCGCTCATCGGCCGGGACCACCAGTCGGTCAAGGCCGCGTTCGGTACCGACATCCAGCAGATGCCGCGCTCGCTGGCGTTCTGCAACCACACCATCGCCGACCCGTCGCATGCCATGGTGGTTCCGGACACGCTGGCGGACTCGCGGTTCCAAAGCCATCCGCATGTCGTGGGGGCGCCGCATATCCGGTTCTATGCCGGGGTCTGCCTGGTCGACGACGACGGATACGCCCTCGGCACGCTGTGCGTCATGGATCACAAGCCGTCCCGCATCGAGGACGCGACGCTTGCGGTCCTGCATACCATGGCGAAGGAGGCGATGAACGCCCTGGCGCTGCAGCGGGCCGAGCAGACTGCCGGGTGGGGCCAGCCCGGCCCTGCGCCCCAGCGGCCTCATCGACCTTTGGCGGACAGCATCACGCCGCCTCCGTCTTCCTCGCCGGCATCCCAGGTCTGGCTCGGCGTGCGGACCGAGCATGGGACCGTGCCCGGCACCGTCCAGGAAGGCCGCGTGCTCAAGAGCGTCGCCGCCCACAGCCCAGCCGAGCGCGCCAAACTCCTGGTGGGCGACATCATCCTGTCCATCGACGGACGCCTCACCAAGCGCCGGCACGACATCACCGCAGCGGTCTCCGCCCGCGCGCTCGGCGAGGTCATGCGTTTGCAAGTCTGGCGTGACGGCAGCCTGTTCGAGTGCGGCCTGCGGTTGGAGGCGATCCCCGAGGCCCGGGTCCTGCAACGCCAACTCTGGTAGGCCCGCCGACCGCAGGTCCGGTGCCACGCGACCAGCGGGGGTTGACCGGATAGGCCGCATCTGGTTCTGCCATGGGTCGGCGTGACCTACGGAATGACATGCAGCGATTCCCGCGACAACGCAGGTGTTCCTTGGTCATGGCGGCAAGCCTGCTGACCCTGTCGGGATGCGGCTCGCTGCTGACCGAGGGCACGGCGGACGTGGCAGGCATCGCGGGCGCCGGGGCCGCGTCGGCAGTCACCCGATCCGCCGCCGGCGCTACCGCGATCGGCCTCGGGGTGCGTTCAATCGCCAGCGAGGGCCTAAAATTTGCGACCCGCCGCGTCCACGGCAACGAGCAGGACGCCATCGCCCAAGCCGCGGGGCCGCTCGAACCCGGCGCCCTGCAAACCTGGTCCATCCGCCACACGCTGCCAATCGAGAACGACGAGGCCGGCCAGGTGGTCGTCAGCCGCGCCTTCGGCGCCGGGGCGTTCCAGTGCAAGGAGATCGTGTTCAGCGTGGACACCGCCACGCGCCAGGGACCGCGGCGCGAGTTCTACACCGCGACCATCTGCCAGGACGGCACAACCTGGCGCTGGGCCTCAGCCGAGCCGGCAACGGGGCGCTGGGGTCCACTGCAGTGATCCGCCTGCTCCCGGCGGCGCTGGGCGCCGCGCTGCTGGGCGGTTGCGCGGCGGTGTCGGATGTGTCCGGCCTCGCCGCGGGTGGCGGGGCCGGCATCGTCACGGCCAACCCGGCGGTCGGCTTCATCATCGGCCTCGGCGTCCGCGCCGGGGTGGAAGAAGTGCGTCGGTACGTCGTCCTGAGCCGGCAAGAGGGCGAGCAGGACGCCATCGCCGACGCCGCGGGCAGCGCCCCGGTCGGCGAGACCCGGCCTTGGCAAATCCGGCACAGCATCCCAATCGGCAACGAGAAAGGCGACCTCGCCGTCGTGCGGGAGTTCACGACGCCGCTCGCCACCTGCCGGGAGGTCGTGTTCTCGGTCTCGGACGGCGACCAGCCCAGCCTGTTCACGACCTCGCTGTGCCGGCAGGCCACGCGTTGGAAATGGGCGGCGGCGGAGCCGGCCGTCGCGCGGTGGGGCTTCCTGCAATAGGTTTACACGGCGGCCTCGAACCCCAGGGACTGCCGGGTCCAGGCCCGGGCATAGGCGCCGCCGCGGGCCAGCAGGTCGGCATGGGTGCCCTGCTCCACGATGCGGCCCTGGTCCAGCAGCAGCAGCCGGTCCATGCGGGCGATGGTCGAAAGCCGGTGCGCGATGGCGATCACCGTGCGGCCCTGCATCAAGGCGTCGAGCTGCTCCTGGATCGCCGCCTCCACTTCGCTGTCGAGCGCCGAGGTCGCCTCGTCCAGCACCAGGATCGGCGCGTCTTTCAGGATGACGCGGGCGATGGCGACCCGCTGCCGCTGGCCGCCGGACAGCTTCACCCCGCGCTCCCCCACATGCGCATCGTAGCCGCGGCGGCCCTGCCAGTCCTCCAGTTGCAGGATGAAGTCGTGCGCCTGCGCCCGCCGGGCCGCCGCCTCCACCTCGGCCTGCGTCGCGGTGGGGCGGCCGTAGCGGATGTTGTCGCGGATGGAGCGGTGCAGCAGCGAGGTGTCCTGCGTCACCATGGCGATCTCCGCCCGCAGCGTCTCCTGGGTCACGCCGGCGATGTCCTGCCCGTCGATCAGGATGCGCCCGGCCTCCGGCGTGTAGAAGCCGAGCAGCAGGTTCACCAAGGTGGACTTGCCCGCGCCGGACGCGCCGACCAAGCCGATCCGCTCGCCCGGCGCCACGAGGAGGTCGATCCCGTGCAGCACGCCGCGGGCCGCGCCGTAGCCGAACTGAACGTGGTCGAAGCGGATCGCGCCGGCCATGAGCTGCAGCGCGGCGGCGCCGGGCCGGTCCGGCATCTGCCGCGGCACGGCGATGGAGCGCATGCCGTCCTGCACGATGCCGACGTTCTCGAAGATCGCGGTGACGCTGCGGGCGACCCAGCCGGCGGTGTTGGTGATCTGCCACGCCAGCGCCATCGCCGTCGCCACCAGCCCCACCGCGATGCGTCCCTGCGACCACAAGGTGATCGCGAGCGCCGCCATGCCGACCAGCAGGACCGCGTTCATCGCGGTCAGCGACAGGATCAGCGTCGAGATCATCCGGGTCTGCGCGCGGAACGCCGCCGTGTGCTCATCGACCGACTCGCGCACGAACGCATCCTCGTCCCGCGGCTTGGCGAACAGCTTGACGGTCAGGATGTTGGTGTAGGCATCGACGATCCGCCCGGTAAGGCCCGACCGCACCTCCGCCACATGGCGCGACCGGTCCCGCAGCCGGGGCACGAAGGCCCGCAGCAGCACCGCGTAGGTCGCGAACCACGCAAGGATCGGCAGCGCCAGCCGGTAGTCGGTCGAAGCGAGCACGGCGATGGCGCTGCCGCCCACCACGAGGATATACCAGACGGAATCGACCGCGCTGACGATCACCTCGCGCAGCGCCGGGCCGGTCTGCAGCACGCGGTTGGCGATGCGCCCGGCGAAATCGTTTTGGAAGAACGTCCAGGATTGCCGCACGACGTTCCAATGGCTCTGCCAGCGGATCAGGTTGCTGAAGCCAGGGTTGATCGCCTGGTTGACCAGCATGGCCTGCGTGGCGACCATGCAGGGGCGCAGCACCAGCACGATCAGGCCCATGACCGCCAGTTGCGGCCAGGCGTCCCGCAGCAGGCCGCGCGGCGGCATTGTCGCGACCATCCCGGCGACCCGGCCGATGCAGATCGGGATCGAGGCGTCCAGCAGCGCCACGAACAACCCGCCCACGAACAGCCCGGCGATGGGGCCGCGCACCTGCCGGGCGTAGTGCCAGAAGAAGGCCAACAGCCCTTGCGGCGGCGGCCGCTCGACGGGCGTGCGGGTGGGGTCGATCAGATTTTCGAAGCGTCGGAACATGCGGAACATATCGTGGCGACGACCTGCTGGTGAACGCGGGTCAACCGTGCTTTGCTCACAAATAACGGGAACGTCACCAGGCGTAGCCCTCGGCGGCCGTTGCACAAGCGAAGGCAGGGACATGACACCAGACGAACTCCGCGCCGCGCCCGAGCCGCCCGAACAGGGGGCCGCCATCGAGGCGCTTTGGTGGGCCGCCCGCGATGACTGGCCCAAGGCGCACGAAGCCGCCCAGGCCGATGACGGCGCACCCGCCGCCTGGGTGCATGCCTATCTGCATCGCGTGGAGGGCGATCTGGAGAACGCCGGCTACTGGTATCGCCGGGCGGGCAAGCCGGTTGCCGCCGGGCCGGTCGACGAAGAATGGCGGGCTATCGCCGCGGCGCTGCTCCCGTAGCCCGGCAGTCAACCGGCCAGCTTGCCCAACAGGCGGGCGTGGGAGCGCAAACCCTTGTGGAAGCAGCGCCACTCGAACTTCTCGTTCGGGCTGTGCACCTGGTCGTCATCCAGCCCGAAGCCCATCAGCACGCTGTCCATGCCGAGCAGCCGGCGCATGCTCTCCACCACGGGGATGCTGCCGCCGCTGCCGATCAGCACCGCGGGGCGGCCGTACTCCTCTGCCAACGCCTCCTGCGCCGCCCGCACGAAGCGGCTGTCGGCCGGGATTTCCACGCCCGGCGCGGCGCCGCCGGTGATCTCCGCTCGGGCATCCGCCGGCAGCCTCGCCTGCACGAACTCGTGGAACGACCGCACCACCGCCGCCGGGTCCTGGCCGGGCACCAGGCGGAAGGACACCTTGGCCCCGGCCTCGGCCGCGATCACGGTCTTGCTGCCCGGCCCTTGGTAGCCGCCCCAGATGCCGTTCACGTCCGCGGTCGGGCGTGCCCACATCCGTTCAAGCCCGGTGCGCCCGCGCTCCCCGCTGGGCACGCTCAGCCCGATGCTGCCGAGGAACTCGGCCTCGTCGAAGCCCAGCGCCGCCCAATCGCCTTGCAAGGATTGCGGCACCTCCCGCACGCCATCGTAGAAGCCCGGCAACTGCACGCGGCCGTCCGCGTCATGCATCTCGCCCAGGATGCGGGCCAGCAGGTTGATCGGGTTCAGCGCCGAGCCTCCGAAGATACCGGAATGCAGGTCCCGGTCCGCCGCGCGGATGACCACCTGCATGTAGGCCAGGCCGCGCAGCCGCGTGGTCAGCGCCGGGGTGTCGATGTCCCACATGCCGGTGTCGCTGATGATCGTCACGTCGCCATGCAGCTCGGCGGCGTGCTCGGCCAGGAAGCGGTCCAGGTTGGGGCTGCCGACCTCCTCCTCGCCCTCGATCAACGCGGTGACGCGGACGGGCAAGGTGCCGTGCACCGCGTGCCAGGCGCGCAGGGCTTCGAGCCACATCATGACCTGGCCCTTGTCGTCCACGGCGCCGCGGGCGACGACACGGGGGCCGTGCGGCCCTTCGGACAGGGCCGGGTCGAACGGGGGGTGGGTCCATAGGTCCAGCGGCTCCGCCGGCTGCACGTCGTAATGGCCATAGAACAGCAGGTGCGGCGCGTTCCCACCCGGGCCGGGATGGCGGCCCAGCACGACCGGGTGGCCCGGCGTTTGGTGCAGCGCCGCGTCGAACCCCATCGCGGCAAGCTGGTCCCGCACCCACGCCGCCGCGGCGGCGCAATCGGCGGCGTGCGCCGGCTGCGCGCTGACGCTGGGGATGCGCAGGAAGTCGAACCACCGCTCCCGCGCGGCGTCCAGGGCGGCTTCGATGTGGTCGAGCACGGCTTGGGTCTGCATGGGCGCCAGTCTGGCCAATGGCGGAGCGCAAATCTAGGGGCGAATGCCGGTTCGATCACCTTCGCAGGTTGCGGACTGGAACGTCCTCAAACCGGAGCTGCACGACCGTGCCGCCCTTCCAGGAGTTGGCGTCGGGATCGACGTCGGGCATCGAGATGTCGGCACGGTTTGTCCTCCGCTCCGTGAACGAGACGCCGAACCTCTTGTCTCGGTCATCGAGCATGGATTGCTCGATCTGCCCATCCCGCGTGAACCCCATCATAAGCTGCGGAATGCCCATCGGGAAATCGTGGTCGCGGTCGATCTGCCAGGTGTGCCAGGTTTTCCCATAGGTCGTGGCGAGGTCGTTCATGAAGGCGTGCTCGGCTAGTTCCGGGACGCCCGGGGCGATCAGCTCGCCCGACTTCACCTCATAGTGGTGACTATGCCACAGCTTCTTCTCGTCCGCCGGCAAGGTTTTGAACAGCTTTTCGCTCACGATGTACTCGATGCCGATCAGCTTCGCGTTGGCCAGGTTCGAGTCGTAGATCACGCACTGGTGGAAGTCTTCGGTCAGGTGCGTGCAGAAGTGGTTGGCTTCGACCTGACGCCCCATGTCGTCGGCATAGAAGTGGAAGCCGTTGAGGTACTCGCTCATCGCGTCAATCGGCCGCTTGGACTGCACGGCGTCTGCGGCCGTGTCGAGCATGTGGCTCCGCGCCGACAGCGGGCTGCCGGGCACGGCGGTGTCCGCCCGGTCCTGGGCTGAGGCTGTCCGGCCGAGCATCGCCGCGAAAGGGGCGGCGACGGCGCTCGCCGCAAGGGACCGGCTGAAGCAGCGCCGGCACGTCATGTTGTGGAGCAAACCCATTCCAAACCTCCGGCGTAGCGACGCTCTCCTGCTGTCGGAAGCAGGCCAGTGCCTATGAGGTTGCTTCACCTCACCGTGGCAAGCCGGCTCCGGCATGACGGTTCATGGCTGCTTGGACGCACATCGTTGCGCGCGCAACGCGGAACCGGCCCTTGCAGGCTCCGCCTTGACGACGTTCATGCGGCGGCGGAAGGCGCGTGGGCGGGCCAGGCGGCCTGCGTCACCAGCGTGGCCGCGCCTTGCACTGCCAGCACGAGCGCGACGCAGCCAGGCCAGCCCAAGTGATGCCATATGCTGGCGGGCAGCACCCCGCCCAGGCTGCCGCCCACGTAGTAGCAGGTGACATACAGCCCGACCGCCGTGGACCGCGAGCGCCGGGCCGCCGCGGCGACGTAGCCGAGGGAAAGCACCTGCTCGGTAAAGATGCCCGCCGCCGCGAAGGCCAGGCCAAGCACGACGCCCGGCAGCCACGGCGCCAAGGTCAGCAGCAGCCCGCCCGACCCGGCCGCCGCAGCCAGCAGCACCGTGCGCCGCCGGCCGAACCGCAGCGCCAGCCGCGTCGCGACCGGGGCCGCCACGACGCCCAGCAGGTACACGACGAACACCGAGCCGAGCTGCGCCGGGCCCAGGCTGAACGGCGGCGCCCCCAGGTAGAAATTGGCGTAGGTGAAGGTCGCGACCATCGAGAACAGCACGGCGAAGCCTACGGCGCAGGTCGCCATCACCTGCGGGTTGCCGAACTGGTCGGCGAACCCGTCCCACTGGCCGCGCCAGCCGCGCACCGGGCGGAACCGCTGCTCGGCCGGCAGCGCCCCGGCGATCACCCCGGCGCAGGCCAGCGTCAGCGCGGCCAGAATCAGGAATGCGGACCGCCACCCCGCAAGCTCCGTCGCCCATCCCGCGATGAAGCGCCCGGCGAAGCCGCCCACAATCGTGCCGACGGCGTAAACACCGGTGACGCGCACCGCCTCGGCGCCCGGGCACTCCTCGGCAATGTAGGCGACGGTCACGGCGAAGATGAAGGGCAGCAGCAGGCCTTGGACGAACCGGCACAGGATCAGCCAATCCAGCCCCGGCACCCAGGCCGCGAGCAGCGTCGGCGCCGCCAAGGCGAGGCTTGCGCCCAGGATCAGCCGCCGCCGGCCCAGCGCGTCCGAGATGCCGCCGACGAAGGGCGCCACCAGCGCCACCGCGATCAGGGTCGCGGTCACGGTCAGCCCGGTGCGCGGCAGGCTGGCGCCGAACTGCTGCGCCAGCGTCGGCAGCAGCGCCTGGGTCGAATACAGGTTGATGAACGTGCACAGCCCGGCGGCAAAGACGCCGACGCGCGCCCGCCTCAAGGCGGACCGGCCAGGATCGCGGTGCAGGCCGCCGGCAGCGGCAACGCCGGGTGGAGCGGGGCAGGGGGCGGGGGCGGCACATCGAGCTGCTCGAACCACCAGGCGAGGGTCGCGTCGCACCCGTCGCCCGGCGGCACCGGCGCCAGGTCGCGGCACTCGGGCTGGCCGGTCGGGCAGCGGAAATGCAGGTGCATATGGGCGGCGTGGCCGTACCAGGGGCGGATCACCCGGAGCCAGGCGCGGTCGGCCATGGGGGTGCGGCAAAGCTGCTGCTTGATCGCCGGGTTCACCAGGATGCGGTCGATGCCCGGCAGCCCGGCCGCCAGGCGCAGCAGGGTGACATGCCCGGCGCTCCATCGTGCCGGGTCCACGCCGCGGCCGTCGGGCGTGACCAGGCTGGCGACCTCCACGGCGTCCCGGGCGGCCGGGGTCAGCTCCGGTTTCGGCGACACGTCCAGCCAGACATCCGCGTCAAGCCCGACCTGGTGGCTCGCGTGCAGCCCGACAATCGGGCCGCCATGCGGGCGGGAGATGTCGTTCATATACAGCGTGGGCAGCCCCGCCGCCTCCGCCCGCCGGCCCAGCGTCTCCAGCGCCGCGACCGTGTCCGGGTGTCCCCAGAACCAGCTCCGGCTGGCGCGCACCGTCTGGTAGCCTGGGCCGTCCGCCGGAAGCTCCAGGGCGCCCGCGATGCAGCCGCCGCCGGGTCCGCTGACGATGCGCGACGCGGGGGCATCCGGCGCAGGCTGAGCGAGGCAGGCCGCAAGCGGCAGGAACAGCAGGGTGCAGGCGATGACCAGGGTGCGCAACGGCAACGTCCTCTTGCGTTCGCAGCATGGCATGGCATGGCCGCCTTGCGTCAACCGGCCTGTTGTAACCGATCCGCTATTGAAACTTGCAGCCGCATGGTGCGATAGGCTCCCCCGGGGCTTGCGAATGGATCGGGGCCTGTTCCCGTCGAGGATTGAACGATGCAAGATCGCTTTCTCGTGACCGGCGGCGCCGGCTATGTCGGCAGTCATCTGGTGGCGCTGCTGGTCGAGCGGGGCGCCGAGGTCGTGGTGCTCGACAACCTCCGGCAGGGCCACCGCGCCGCCGTGCCGCAGGCCGCCCGGCTGATCGAGGGCGACGTGTCCGACGCCCAAACGCTCGACGGCGTCCTGGCCGAAGGGCCTTGGAGCGCCGTGTTCCACTTCGCGGCGCTGTCCCTGGTGGGGGAGAGCATGCGCGAGCCGATGCGCTACCTGCTGGAGAATGGCGCCGGGGGCATGCGGCTGATCGACGCCTGCGTCCGGCATGGCGTGAAGAAGTTCATCCTGTCTTCCACCGCCAACCTGTTCGGCGAGCCGGAGCGCATGCCGATTGACGAGTCCGCCCGCATCGACCCGTCCTCCCCCTACGGCGAAAGCAAGCTGGTGATCGAGCGCGCCCTGCGCTGGGCCGACCAGGTGCACGGCTTGCGCAGCGCCAGCCTGCGCTACTTCAACGCGGCCGGCGCGGACCCGAGCGGCGTGTTGGGCGAGGACCACGATCCGGAGACCCACCTCATTCCCTTGGTGATCGACGCGGCGCTGGGCCGGCGCGGCGCGCTCACGGTGTTCGGCACGGATTACCCAACCCCGGACGGGACCTGCATCCGGGACTACGTGCACGTGACCGACCTGGGCGAGGCGCACCTTTGCGCGCTCGGCCAGCTCGGCCGCCGCAGCGTCACCTACAACCTGGGCAACGGCAACGGCCACTCCGTCCGGGACGTGATCGCCTCGGTGGAGCGGGTGCTGGGCCGCCCGGTCCCGGTGCAGTTCGGCGACCGCCGGCCCGGCGACCCGGCAGCACTTGTCGCGTCCTCCGCGCTGATCCAGGCGGAAACCGGCTGGACCCCGCGCTTTGCCGAACTCGACGCCATCGTCGCCAGCGCCGCTGCCTGGCGCAAGGCGCACCCGGGCGGCTACGGCGAGAACGCGCCGAGGGGGCAGGCGCTTACGGAGCCGGCCGGTAGGCCGGCACAGCCAGGTAGGACAGCCGCTTGAACTCCTTGCGGCCCCGCGCCACCGAGTCGAGGATCATGCCGCAGGTCAGCGACAGGCAGGCCAGCAGCGCGATCCCGGTGGACAGCAGCGCCGTCGGCAGGCGCGGGACCAGGCCGGTGTGGACGAAATCCACGAAGACCGGCACGGCGAGGACGATGGCCAGGAACATCTGCAGCGCCGCCGCCGCGGCAAAGAACGGCAGCGGGCGCTCCTCCTTCACCAGGACGACAATGGTTCGCAGGATGCGCAGACCGTCGGTGATGGTGTGCAGCTTCGACGCGGAGCCTACCGGGCGCTCCTTGTAAGGCGTCGGCACCTCGCCGATAGGCATGCAGAGTTCGAGCGAGTGGACGGTGAACTCCGTTTCCGTTTCGAACCCGCCGGACAGGGCAGGGAAGGACTTGACGAAGCGGCGGGAGAACACGCGGTAGCCCGACAGCATGTCCGTGACGCGGTTGCCGAACACCCACGACACGAGGCCGGTCAGCACCGCGTTGCCGAAGCGGTGCCCGGGCCGGTAGGCCGCCGTCGCCTCGGACACCCGGACGCCGTTCACCATGTCCAGCCCGTTCTCCAGCAGCAGGCGCACCATGGCCGGGCTGCTTGCCGCGCAGTAGGTGTCGTCGCCGTCCACCAGCACGTAAGCGTCGGCCTCGACGTCCGCGAACATGCGGCGGATGACGTGGCCCTTGCCTTGCAGGCGCTCGGTCCGGGCGACGGCGCCGGCCGCGCGGGCGGCGTCGAGCGTGCCGTCGCTGGAGTTGTTGTCGTAAACGTAGATGGCCGCGTCCGGCAGTGCCGCCCGGAAATCCCGCACCACCACGGGGATCGCGACCGCCTCGTTGTAGCAGGGGATCAGCACGGCGATGCGCGGCGGCATGACGCCTAGTCCGGCGCCTCGGCGGCCACATGGGGCGCGCGGAAGACCACCGAGCGCGACAGATTGAAGTTGGCGAACATCCCGGCGCCCACCCCGGCCAGGATGGCAACCACCGGATACTGCGCGCAGACCGGCAGCAGCGTGACCAGCACGAAGAACGTCCCGCGGTTCAGCACGAAGCCCACCCCGTTGGCCGCGACGAACAGCAGCCATTGGCGCAGCAGGCCGCCGCCCCCGCGCCCGGCGAACGTCCAGGCCCGGTTCAGCGCCCATGTCGTGGTGACGGCCGCGAAGTAGGCCAGCAACCCCGAAAGGTACAGGCCAAGCGCCGCCATCGCCGCATACACCGTCGTGATATCGACGACGGCGCCGGCGACGCCGACCGTCCCAAAACGCGCGAACTGCTGCAGGAGCAGCCGCTGTTCGGGCGTCATGGCGGCAAGGAGGCGGCGGCGGGCGGAGGCGGCGGGCTGCATGGCGCCGCCACTTAACTTGTTTTCGTATCGAACGCCACATGCAATCCGGCGGCGCTGGTGCATCGCCCGGGCACATGGTTTGCTGGGACCGGGGCAGCGGAGGCACGAGGATGAGACGTCGCACATTCCTGGCCGCATCGGCCGCGGGCTTGGCGGCGCCGGCGGTCGGGCGGGCGCAGGACAGCCGCGTCCTCCGCTTCATCCCGCAGGCCGACCTCACGGTGCTGGACCCGATGTGGACCACAGCCTACGTCACGCGCAACCACGCCTTCATGGTGTACGACACGCTGTTCGGGCAGGGCAGCCAGTACCGACCGTCGCCGCAGATGCTGGAGGGCTTCACCACCGGGGACGACGGCAAGACCTGGATCCTGACGCTGCGCCCCGGCCTGCTGTTCCACGACAACGAGCCGGTCCGGGCACGGGACTGCGTGGCGAGCCTGCAGCGGTGGGGCAAACGGGATGCGTTTGGCGGCGCGCTGATGGCGGCGACGGACGAGCTGGCCGCTAAGGACGACCGTACGCTGGTATTCCGCCTCAAGAAGCCGTTCCCGCTGCTGCCCGCGGCGCTGGCCAAGACCCCGCTGTTCATGCCGGCGATCATGCCCGAGCGCATCGCCCGGACCGACCCGTTCACCCAGGTGACGGAGATGGTCGGCAGCGGCCCGTTCCGCTTCAAGGCGGACGAGCGGGTGCCCGGCGCTCGCGTCGTCTATGAGAAGTTCGGGGCCTACAAGCCGCGCGACGGCGGCCCGACCGACTGGACTTCCGGCCCCAAAATCGTAAACTTCGACCGGGTCGAGTGGACCACGATCCCCGACCCGACCACCGCCGCGCAGGCGCTGATCAACGGCGAGCAGGATTGGTGGGACTACGCGACCGCCGACCTGATGGGCCTCTTGGCCCGCAGCCGCGGCGTCAAGGTCGTGGTGCAGGAGCCTTCGGGCCAGATCGCCACCTTCCGCATGAACCAGCTGCAGCCGCCGTTCAACAACCCGGCCATCCGCCGGGCGCTGCTGGGCGCGGTGAGCCAGGAGGACGTCGTGACCGCGGTGGTCGGCACCGATCCCAAGATGTCGCGCACCGGCGTCGGCTTCTTCTGCCCGGACACGCCGATGGCGAGCGGCGTGGGCCTGGACGTGCTGGCCGGGCCGCGCGACATGGGCCGGGTCAAGCGCGACCTGAAGGCGGCCGGCTACAAGGACGAGCGCGTGGTGCTGCTGGCGGCGACCGACTTCCCGGTGCTGAAAGCGATGGCGGACGTGACCGCCGACATGCTGCAGCGGGCTGGGATGAACGTGGATTACCAGGCGACGGATTGGGGCAGCGTCGTGACCCGGCGCGCGAAGAAAGACCCGGTGGAGGCCGGCGGCTGGAGCGCGTTCTGCACCGCTTGGGCTGGCACCGACCACCTGAACCCGGCCGCCCATATTCCGCTCCGCTCCAACGGGGAGCAGGCGTGGTTTGGCTGGCCGACCGATCCGAAGATCGAGCAGCTCCGCCGTGACTGGTTCGACGCGCCGGATGTGCCGGCCCAGGCCGCCCTCTGCGCAGAGATCCAGCGCGAGGCGTTCCAAAGCCTGCCCTACATCCCGTTGGGCCAGTACTTGCAGCCGACGGCATATCGCAGCAGCCTTGAGGGCGTGCTCAGCGGGTTCGCGCTGTTCTGGAACGTGCGGCGCGCCTGAATCCGTATTGGGCCGGACAATTGGCCCGTGGTTTGCTAAGTCTTGTCTGGAATGGTCAGACAGAAAGGTTCGCATGAAGCGCCGTGAGTTGCTCGCCGCCGGGACTGCCGCTGCCGTAGGCAGCCTGGCCATGCCCCGCCTGTCTCGCGCGCAGGGCGCCCGCGTGCTGCGTTTCGTGCCGCAGGCCAACCTGTCCAGCCTCGACGCCATCGCCGACACCCAATACGTCGTGCGCAACGCCAGCCTGCTGATCTGGGACACGCTGTTCGGCGTGGACAGCAACCTGGTGCCCAAGCCGCAGATGGCCGAAGGCTACGAGGCGAGCGAGGACAACAAGACCTGGACCATCCGCCTGCGCCCCGGCCTCAAGTTCCATGACAACGAGAAGGTCACGACCCGGGACGTGATCGCCAGCCTCGACCGCTGGATGGTGCGGGACACCATGGGGCAGCGGATCAAGGCGTCGCTCGACGCCATGGAGGCGCTGGACGACCAAACCCTCCGCATCCGCCTCAACAAGCCGTTCCCGAAGATGCTGTTCGCCCTGGGCAAGAGCAACGCGCCGGTCGCCGAGATCATGCCGGAGCGCATCGCCAAGACCGACCCGTTCCAGCTCATCAAGGAGTTCGTCGGCTCCGGCCCGATGGTGTTCAAGAAGGACGAGTGGGTGCCCGGCTCCTCGGCGGTGTTCGAGAAGTTCGCGGGCTACGACCCCCGGCCGGAGGTGGCGGACTGGCTGTCCGGCGGCAAGCGCATGATGTTCGACCGCATCGAGTGGCTGATCCTGCCCGACGACGCGACCAAGGCGGCGGCGCTGCAGAACGGCGAGATCGACTGGTGGGAAAACCCGGTGCCCGACCTGGTGCCGCTCCTGAAGCGCAACCGCAACGTCAACGTCGACATCGCGGACCCCTTGGGCAACATCGGCTCCTTCCGCATCAACCACCTGCACCCGCCGTTCAACGACCCGCGGGTGCGCCGGGCGGTGATGATGGCGCTGAGCCAGGAGGACTACATGCGCGCCGTGGTCGGTAACGACGACGCGCTGTGGAAGCCGCTGCCGAGCTTCTTCACGCCGGGCACGCCTTCCTACACCGAGGCGGGCGGCGATATCCTGACCGGCCCGCGCCGCTTCGACGAGGCGAAGAAGCTGCTGGCGGAGGCGGGCTACAAGGGAGAAACCATCGTGCTGTGCGTCGCGACCGACGTGCAGATCACCAAGGCGCAGGGCGACGTGACCGCCGACCTCCTGCAGAAGATCGGCATGACCGTGGACTACCAGGCGCTCGATTGGGGCACGGTGGGCGCGCGCCGGGCGAAGAAGGACCCGCCGTCGCAGGGCGGCTGGCACATCTTCCACACCTGGCACGCCGGCGCCGACTGCATCAACCCGGCGCCCTACACGGCGTTCGACGCGGGCGGCGACAAGGCGTGGTTCGGCTGGCCAAAGTCGGACGCGATCCAGGCCGGCATCGCCACCTGGTACGACGCCCCCGACGCGGCCGCGGAGAAGGCCGCGATGGCCGACCTCAACAAAAAAGCGATGGAGTTCGTGACCTACATCCCGACCGGCTTCTTCCTGGGCTACCAAGCCTGGCGCAAGAACGTGAGCGGCGTGGTCAAGGCGCCGTTCCCGGTGTTCTGGGGCGTGCAGAAGACATGATCGGGTTGGCCTGATGCTCGGCTACCTCGCCCGGCGGGTGCTCTCGACCATCCCGGTGATGGCGATTGTCGCGCTGTTCGTGTTCAGCCTGCTCTATATCGCGCCGGGCGACCCGGCGGCGATCATCGCCGGGGACCAGGCGACGCCGGCCGACGTGGAGCGCATCCGCGCCGGGCTGGGCCTCGACCGCCCGTTCCTGATCCGCTTCGGCGAGTGGGTGTGGCACGTGCTGAACGGCGACCTCGGCGTGTCGATCTTCACCAACCTGCCGGTCACGCGCATGATCCAGCAGCGGCTGGAACCGACGGTGTCGCTGATGGTCCTGACGTTGATCCTGTCCATCGTGGTTGCGGTGCCGATGGGCGTGGTGGCGGCGTGGAACCAGGGCACCTGGATCGACCGGCTGATCATGGTGCTCGCGGTGTTCGGCTTCTCCGTGCCGGTGTTCGTGGTGGGCTACATCCTTGCCTACGTGTTCGCGCTGCAGCTCGATTGGTTTCCGGTGCAGGGCTACACGCCGCTGGCCCGCGGGTTCGGCCCCTGGCTCAGCAACCTCGTGCTGCCCTCGGTGGCGCTGGGCGGCGTGTACATCGCGCTGATCGCCCGCATCACCCGGGCGACGATGCTAGAGGTGCTGAGCCAGGACTACATCCGCACTGCCAAGGCCAAGGGCGTCGGCAGCCGTACGGTGCTGTTCCTGCATGCGCTGAAGAACGCCGCCGTGCCTATCGTCACCGTGATCGGCATCGGCGTGGCGCTGCTGATTGGCGGCGCCGTCGTCACCGAAAGCGTGTTCGCGATCCCCGGCCTCGGCCGATTGGTGGTCGATGCGATCCTCCGCCGCGACTACCCGGTGATCCAGGGCGTCGTGCTGCTGTTCAGCTTCGTCTACGTGCTGGTCAACCTTGGGGTGGACCTGCTGTACACTGTCTTCGACCCGAGGATACGCTATTGAGCGCCACCGCCCTTCCCGACGCGCCGGTTGCCACCGCATCGGCGGCGCATGTCACCCCGGCTTCGGCGATGCCGGACGTGCTGCCGGCGGTGCGGCCGCGCGGCTGGGTCCGCACCTTTATCCGTCGCTACCCCACCATCTTTGCCGGTGGATTGCTGTTGGCGCTGATCCTGTTCATCGCCGTCGCGGCCCCGTTGCTCGGCACCACGGACCCGACCGCGCTGGCACCCGCCAAGCGCACGCGGGAGCCGTCGATGCTGTACTGGTTCGGCACCGACATGCTGGGCCGCGACATCTATTCGCGCGTGCTGTACGGGGCACGGGTGTCGCTGATCGTCGGCTTCTCGGTGGCTCTGCTGGCGTCGGCGATCGGCATGGTGATCGGGCTGGTGTCGGGTTTCGTGCGCTGGGCCGACGGGGTCATCATGCGGGTGATGGACGGGCTGATGAGCATCCCGCCGATCCTGCTGGCCATCGCGCTGATGGCGCTGACCCGTGGCAGCGTCGGCAACGTCGTCACCGCCATCACCATCGCCGAGATCCCCCGGGTGTCCCGCCTGGTCCGCGGTGTCGTGCTGTCGCTCCGCGAGCAGCCGTATGTGGAGGCCGCCGTCGCCTCCGGCACGCGGGTGCCGATGATCATCTGGCGCCACATCGTGCCGAACACCCTGGCGCCGATCACGGTGCAGGCGACCTATATCTGTGCGTCGGCGATGATCACGGAGGCGATCCTGTCCTTCATCGGCGCCGGCACGCCGCCGATCATCCCGAGCTGGGGCAACATCATGGCGGAGGGCCGGGCGCTGTGGCAGGTGAAGCCCTACATCGTGTTCTTCCCGGCGGTGTTCCTGTCGCTGACCGTGCTGGCGGTGAACCTGCTGGGCGACGGGCTGCGCGACGCGCTCGATCCCCGCATGGCGAAGCGCGTTTGATGGGAGCGCTCCTCCAAGTCGAGAGCCTGCAAACCCATTTCGGCACGCTCGACGGCGTGGTGCGCGCCGTGGAGGGCTTGTCGTTCCACATCGACGCCGGGGAAACGCTCGCCATCGTGGGGGAGAGCGGCTGCGGCAAGTCCGTCACCAGCATGAGCATCCTGCGGCTGATCCAGGAGCCGCCGGGGCGCATTGCCGGCCGCATCCAGTTCCAGGGCCGCGACCTGTTGAAGCTGTCCGAGGCCGAGATGCGCAAGTTGCGCGGCAACGACATCAGCATGATCTTCCAAGAGCCGATGACCAGCCTGAACCCGGTGCTGACCATCGGGCGGCAGATCGGCGAAACGCTGCGCCTGCATCAGGGCCTGTCGGCGCGCCAGGCGGAGGCGCGGGCGGTGGAGATGCTGACGCTCGTGGGCATCCCGGCGCCGGGCCGCCGGGTGCGGGAGTACCCGCATCAGCTTTCGGGCGGGATGCGGCAACGCGTGATGATCGCCATGGCCCTGGCATGCAACCCCAAGCTGCTGATCGCGGACGAGCCGACGACGGCGCTGGACGTGACCATCCAGGCGCAGATCCTGGACCTGATGCGGGACCTCAAGACCCGCATCGGCTCCGCCATCCTGCTGATCACCCACGACCTGGGCGTGGTGGCGGAGATGGCGCAGCGGGTGGTCGTGATGTACGCCGGGCGCAAGGTGGAGGAGGCTACGGCGGGCGAGATTTTCGCCAACCCACAGCATCCCTACACACGGGGCCTGCTGGGCGCGGTGCCGCGGCTTGGCTCCTCGCTGTCCACGGGCGGGCGCTCCAAGCTCGCGGAGATCCCCGGCCTGGTGCCGTCGCTCCGCAAGCCCATCGTGGGCTGCGCCTTCGCCGGGCGATGCCTGAGCGCCACCGACCTATGCCGAACAGTCGCGCCCGCAGTCGAAGAGAAGCGGCCCGGCCATTCCGTCGCCTGCCACTACGCGGAGTATGCCATGCCCGGGAAGCAAGCCGCGTGACCCGGACGCCGCCGCTGCTTGAGGTCAATGCGCTGAAAAAGCATTTTCCGCTGCGCGGCGGCCTGCTCGGCGGCGTCACCGGACAGGTTTATGCGGTGGACGGCGTGACGTTCTCCATCGAGAAGGGCGAGACGCTGTCGCTGGTGGGGGAAAGCGGCTGCGGCAAGAGCACGGTCGGCAAGACCATCCTGCGCCTGATCGACCCGACCGACGGCGAGGTCTGGCTGGACGGGAGGCGCATCGACAACCTGCCCGCCAGCCAGTTGCGCCCGTTGCGCCAGCGCGTCCAGGTGGTGTTCCAGGACCCGTTCAGCAGCCTCAACCCCCGCATGCGGGTGCGGGACATCATCGCGGAGCCGCTGCGCAACTTCGGCCTGGCGAGCGGCGACGGCGAGATCGGCGACCGCGTGGCGAAGCTCATGGACACCGTGCGCCTGCCGCGCGACGCCATGCGCCGCTTTCCGCACGAGTTCAGCGGCGGCCAGCGCCAGCGCATCGGCATCGCTCGCGCGCTCGCCCCCGGCGCCGACCTGATCATCTGCGATGAGGCCGTATCGGCGCTTGACGTGTCGGTGAAGGCGCAGATCGTCAACCTGCTGTCCGACCTGCAGGACGAGCTTGGGCTGGCGCTGCTGTTCATCAGCCATGACCTGGCCATCGTCGAGCACCTGACCCACCGGGTCGCCGTCATGTATCTCGGTAAGATCGTCGAGATCGCCGAGCGCCGCACCTTGTTCGCCAACCCCCGCCACCCCTACACCCGCGCGCTGCTGTCCGCCGTGCCGGTGCCGGACCCCACCGCCCGGCGCGACCGCATCATCCTGACCGGCGACGTGCCCAGCCCGATCAGCCCGCCCTCCGGCTGCCGCTTCCATACCCGCTGCCCCTACGTGTTCGACCGCTGCCGGACGGAGGAGCCGGTGCTGCGAGACGTGGGTGAGGGCCAGAAAGCGGCCTGCCACCTCGACGAGTTGCCGGCGCTGCGCATGCTGCCGCAAGCGGCCTAAGCATCATTCTGTGAAGTGTGCTCACACGCAGCAGGCAAAATGATGCGTGTTCAACGACTCCTAAGCTTGACTTTGGCCATTTCCGGTCATGCGTTGGTCCAGAAGTGCGGCTCTGAGGCGATGTGGTCGAGGGCTGCGTCGAGGGGCATGGTCGCGATGCCGAACGGCCCTGAGGCGCCCCAGCGC
>JAABUQ010003045.1_pt1 | contig 31634 bp, 31 predicted proteins | sample 5560001 | NCBI WGS metagenome assembly JAABUQ01 (sample SAMN10711888, study PRJNA513371) | rock metagenome | isolation source: Antarctica rocks | place: Antarctica: Victoria Land, Finger Mt nord | collected 2015-12-18 | reverse complement strand
ACAAACCCCCTTCAAAACATCAGCAGCTCGAAGACCAGAACCGCCCCCATATTCCCAGTCAAAGACCAGACCAGAACCTCATCTCGAACACCAGACCACCACAGGCGAGACAACCACCAATCTACCCTCCCCCTAAGAGAAGACGCACCTAAGAGAAGACGCACGGTTAATGAATCCCCCCTAGCGCGCGCGCGATGGGAGCATGGGAAGGGAAAAGGAAGGAAGGAAGGAAGGCAGGAAGGCAGGAAGGCAGGAAGGGAGGTAGGGAGGCAGGAAGGGAAGGGGAAAGGAAGGGAGAGGGAAGCCGATGGGCAGAGATGAATGGATGGGTGGGGGGAGACGAGGACGCGAGGGCGTAGAACGGGTGATTGATACTGAATACATTTCTCGAGGCGAATGCTGTGGTCCCCGGTGCTGCAGCCGGAGACGTTACCCGAGTTCTCGCACTGGTAACATGTGGCGAGCGATCTTCCTAGCTTGTGGCTTGGTAGAGAGAGATGTCTGCAGGGGAAGGACAGGGGTGTTGGGTGAAAAAAAGGGGGGGGGGGGGGGAGAGGCAGAAGGTGTCGCGAGATGCTGCTACATACTCCTGACAGAGATTGATAGAGCACTATCATCAACTCAGGCTTGATTTTAGTATCCAGGAGACTATCTACTGCCTGGATGTCCCAATAGTCCAACCACCCAAAGAACAACGGGCAGCCTCCCAATCTAAACAAACCATGCCGACCGCTCCAATGTAAGCGGCCCAAAATTTCATCCGCAGCACAGCTTACTTCCCCATCTCATAGCCCGTCTCCATTGCGAACCGCATCCTGCCCTGCTTGATCCTGATTCTTCTGCCGAAGAGCCCGAGTCCGAGAATGATCAAGCCAGCGGCGGCGGTGATGCCCGTCTGGGCGCCGAAAGCGTTTTCGATGCCGGAGCCGGTGACCCAGTTGATCTCGATGTAGCTATACATTTCCCCGTCAGCATCTCTTCGTCGGCACACTAAGGGCCAATACTCACGTAGCCATAAACCCGCCCAACGTCCTCCCAACCACAATCCACGCTCCCACCTCTCCACTCCCCTCGGGGTACGCATCGAGCAAATACGCATTCAGCGCGACCGTGGCGATCATGATGCCCATGACCTGCCCCGCGACGAAGACGGCCAGAACGGCCCAGTGCCATAGGTTCTGGATGGCGAAGCCGAGGACGAGAATCGAGATGGCCATCATGGGGCTGGCAAGCCAGATGATGATGAGGCGGGCTTCCGGCTCAATGACGCCGTTGTGGCGTTTAAGGTAGATGCGGCCGACGAGGTCGTGCAGCCAGTGGCCGAGAATGGCGCCGAGGAGGGAGCCGATGATGGGGGCGAAGTAGAACATTCCTGTGAGAGTGGGATTAGCGTTGGGATTTTTGGGCCGGGAAGGGGGCGGTGTGATATGGAAGGGAGTGTGCAAGAAACATGGGAGGTGGGCGAGGAGACGTACCGAGATTGTAGGGTGTGAATTTGTAGATGGTGGTGAGCCAGATGGAGATAGTTGCATTCACACCTAGGAAGAATTAGTTCTTCGCCTAGTCTAATCCTGTAGTTCATCTGCAGGAGGACAAACCGATGATCCAGGCGAAGTTCAAAAAGTAGTACACGGTGCACAACATCACCGGGACCTTGCCAAACGCAATGAATGGCCGCATGAACGCCTGCAGAAGCGTCTGCCTCGAGTGCCTCGAACGCCATTGTTCAATGCCCACGAGCCTGAGCCAGCGCGACTTGGGCACAGGTTGCTGGTCTCGCGGTAGGCTGCGGTTGTAGATGGTCTCGTCCATAAGCGCTACGACCAAAATCCAGCAGAGAGCGCTGTAGCCTGTGTTCACCCAGAAGACATTCGGCCAAGGCATTACGTTGATAATGAAGGCAGCGATGAGGGGGCCGAGGTAGGGGGAGACGATGATAGCACCGGACCAGATGTTGATTTTGCGGGGATGTTCGTGGAAGAAGAAGACGTCTTGGACGAACATTAGACCGCCCTGATTTTGTGTCAGTACCCCACTGAAGCCTTCTGTCACGTAGGGATGGTAATGCTTACAGCTTGGGCAACAATCGAGAAGAATCCGTTTAAGATGCGGGCTGCCATGTAGGAGTTGAAACTTGTGGCAGCACCGCACCAACCAGAAGTGGCCAGAGCCATTGACGTGAAGAAGAACAGAATTGGCAGTCGGCCGAAATAGGCAGATAGCAAGACTGTAAAGAGACCGCCTGAGCCCAGACAGAAAAGGTTGCCGACCAGATTGTGCTGGACTGTGTTTTGAGACAGATTCCATTGCCTAAGAGCATTGATTGTTAGGTTCTCGCATTTCAAAGCCCGGTAGTATCGAGCTCTACGGATCAGTTGACTTACATAGCCTGCGGCAGCAATGTGACAATTCCCATGCTGCTCCCGAAATCCGGCATGAACGCTGTAAAGGAAATTACCAGTAGCGTGAGGTGCTTCTTCAACGGGCTCCAATTGAGCGGATCGTTAGGGTCGCTCGACGGCTGCGGGATCAATACAGTATGCCCATCAGGTGCGGTTTGGAGATCTTGGCCTTCTGCTCCAAGCTGGCTGATTTCCAAAACGTGAGCACCATAGTCAGTGCCATCGCCAACGACGGCGCGATGTGTCGCAAGATGTCCATCGTGCTCGTCACCTAGCACATTCTTCTCGCCGCTGAGAACATTGGCGTTCTTCTCGTTTGAACCATTGCCTGAGTCTCCGAATACCGACATTTTGACTCGATACTAAACGCAAGAGACACAGAACAATTGACGAGGCAGACAAGAAGTCCAACAGCAGTGGTATAAGGTAGAAGCAAGAACGAAAAGACAAGAGAACATCAAAGATCAAACAACTCGAAACTCCATGTGGCACTTGCATACTTAAGTCGGGGGCTACTGCCATTGCACTGTTTGGTTACAGTGATAGGTCACTGTTTCGTGTGTCAAATGGCTGTTGGGCCACAGATTTGGCAGGCTTGCACTCAGCGGCGCTGCGGCAGACAGAGTGCGGCAGCTCTCACTGTGGAATTATAAAGCTAAACAACGCTATCTTTTTCGGACTGGGGACCCCTATAGAGCTAAGTGGAGCTAAATTGAGCTAATGATAGTGCCACGCTGTTGGCGCCTTTAGTGTTGATCTAGAGAAAGCGTAACAGGGCTAGTGACCTTAGTAGTGTCACTAATATGCCATAACAACCCTTGTTCATTGACTCTCGGCTACGGAGCAGCAACGGACGTGCGTTGTGGCGCATTTGCTCGACAGATGATCCGAGTGCGGGTTGCAGTTGGGCTGGGGTGTAAAAAATTGAACGAGGGTATAAATTAGCCGAAGCTAGCCTCGGTTAATCTATACCTCCGTTCAATCTTTAGTACATACTCAATATATGCTTTGAATTTCTTAAAAATAACGATTTTTTTGGTTTTCCTTAATAATCAAGAATACATATTGAATATGTGTAAAGTATATATTTATTATATTCTTATTAATCAAGAAAAATCTGAAATTCTTAAGAAAAATCGTTATTTTCAAATGCGGAGCATATACTGAACATATGCTAAAAATTAATTCAACGTAAAGATTTACACCCTCGCCGAGGTTGCGTCGGAGTTAAGTTTACACCCTCGCCGAACATTTTTACACCCCTGGCCAACTGCAAGCCCATGTGAGTGACATCCGGACACAAGGTCACGAAGGTGTCGTCCTTTTTTAGGATACCCGGAGATTGAAAATTCGCAAGCGAGTTCTACTCCCTCTCAATGTCATCAAAGGTCTCTAATCTTTCTGATTGCTCTACCGAGGGAATGGCTGAGAGCATGCGGAAATTGAACATAGTTGGTTGCGGAAGGCAAGCCCCTATGTGAAGGCCTTACGCCTTCAACTGGGTTTCAATGACATGCTCGAAATCGGATCGTGGTGCCCAGACCTTGACAATTTCCAATCCGCACCTGTCAAGCAGCTCTACCCATTGACTCTTTGTGCGCTCCATTCCCGAGCAAAACATCATCATGAGAATGTCCATTGAAGATCCGCGTAATGGAGCCCCAGTGTCTGGTAGCACGTACTCATCGATCAGTAGTCGTGAATATCCCTTCTCCATTGACTTGGCAGTGTTGGTGAGGAACTTCTGGCAGTCGTCATCGGACCAGTCATGACAGATGTTGCGAAAGTAGTATGCACGTGCACCTAAGACAGTGGTCAGTCTGTTGATTTTGGAAGGAGCGTAAACAAAGACTGCGAACCGTGGACTGGTTGTGGAGTGAAAAAGTCATATTCCATGGGCTCGACATCCTTGGGAGGCCCCTCCTTCTTGACCTTCTCAATCATCGATGGCAGATCTTGCAGTATAAGCCGGCCGGGGACGTCAGGGTGTGCTCTGTGGAAGTTTGCAAGCTCATGGCCTGTATTCCCACCGACATCCACGAGGAGGACAGCTTTGGGGTCCGATTTTGCACCTGGGCCAAGATGAGCAGCCATGGGGAAGGTCTCGTGCCATGATGCGAGACCTGTGCGCCGTCCTGCCAAGTAGTCGGCGAAAAACTGTTGGTGGTCTTTGTTTTTCTCGAAGAATTCCCAAAAGTGCATGTCAAAGGCATAGCGAAATGGGCTCTTTTCTTTATCATTCTTGGGGAATTGATGTACACCAGTCTCATGCATGTATTCGACCAGCCTCGCGCCTATTGGGAAAAAGAGGTCGAAGCTGAAATTGGTGGTCAGCTCGGTCTTGGAGACGTCGCACAGGACTTGACCAACTGATGCTTTTCTCCTCCAATCATAGCGGGCGTGATGATGAGATGCGTGGTAGCATTCGCTGCATACTGACTCGGGCCCACCTCGTCAACAATGCCTACGAAGCTGACTAGCCGCATGATTCGAGCTGTTTGTTGTACTATTTCAGCGACAGGTCCCAACACCCACAATTGGACCCTCCAATTGAACACATACAGATGAAGAGCGAGTCATATCCCGTGGATTTCGACAGCTCTTGGGCACTGATGGACTCTCCCTTCTTCGCGGCAATGGCTTCCAACACACCAGCTTCGAGGGCCATCCGTATGGCCGCGCTCTGCAGAGGCTGGGGGAGTTTCAGCGTCGGACATTGTCGTTGCAACAGCGGTGCGAGCGAGGTACAGCACTGGTTCGATCTACCATACCTCGAATCGCATCCTCATCAAGGTTTCCGCAGGTGTCTCCGCTGCGATATTCAGCTTCCGTATTGACTCCAGGAAATCGACGTGGGCTTGTTCGGTGCCTGATGCATCGGCTCGTGCTGCTCGCTGGACATCTTCAATGGCTTGCGATACATGTTGATTCATCTTGCCCCAAGAGGCGTCTACTTGGAGGTCGAATTAAAGCCCAAACTTCCAAAAAAAAGAACCCTTTTAGATTCTCAGCTCAGCAGGCCACACGTGAGAAGCTCGACAACCGTGATATCAGTTATCAAACACGATCTTCTTGCGTCAACCTTCATATTGCGCACAGGGCATTCAGAAGCTCGAGTGCGCTTGTAGAAGCCTAATTTCTGTGGCTTCCGAGGTTCTGACACTTCTACTTAGGTCCGTCAAAAGTTACTCGCGGAAGTCGGCACCTGACGGGCTATCACAATGGAAGGAAGATACTATATTGATCAGGGAATTCCCCTGACGATCCACGAAAAACCCCCACCAGGGCCACGATAGTCGTCAAAGTTGATACGATGCTTTCAAGCGTTCAAGACCATTCAATTCCAAGAATTCGGGTGCATAGACGCCTGCCACATTGAGAAAAGCACGGACCTAAGGGAAGAAGATCTATGGAGTAGTGGGTCAAAACACCCTCATCTCGATCAGTCACCATCGAGGGTCAATTTCGCTTTTCGGTATTCTTACCCACCATTTTTTCATTAGTATTTCACTTGCGAGAAGCTACCCACCTTTCCACCACTTTACAATTACATACTAACATACACACTATTCAATCATGTGTATAACTCTTCTTTTCATACACGCATGTCTTATTTGTAGTCTTATCGCGGAGGAGGGAATCTTGGGAGGGTATGTCGATTGATCTACATCTTGCCCCCCCACGCCCTGAGGGGAACATGTCAAAATGGGTGCCTCCCCTCGGCCCTTGCCCCCTCGCCAGCGGCTTACTGGTCCCAACAAGCACTACGGACCGGGGTTCCGTGGATCCGCATGCGGGATGTGAGCAGACGTCAAATCATGAGTCGCGGGTTAGGACCACTACTACAGGAGGCTAACTGGCTGCTATGAACCAACCGCATCTCCCCAGGAAGCCACCAACTTCGGTCTCCACTAGCGCAAAAGAGCTTGTAGGCCAATCGCAATATCCTCTGAGCTCGGGACATGCACAATTTGCGCATCTTGTGCGATAGACCTGCTTAATTTCAATCAAATGGTCTCAACCCGTACTCACCAACGAGGGTCCCCATGCTTCATGGCTCGGGATGGAAAACCATACGTTCGGTAGTCTGTGGCTGCTTACCTTTTTGGTGTCTAGTACCTTCCCTGATCCTACAGTGGCTTGGAAGTAGCGATGCGCTACGGAGAAAGAAGCTATCACGCTTGCGAAGGGTGCTGGTGTCGGCCCATGTATCTGAAGCATGCCGTGCTGAACCCCTGTTTAATCTGATAACATACTCGTGGACCGAGGACACTCACCGTTCATCACTACACGTCCCTTGAGAAGAATCGGCGACAATGTCAGGCTACGAACCTCCAGCGACGCCATTGGCGAATCCCTATGGAGGGTATGGCCCTCTCATCATGGGCGTCACATGGGCTCAAGCAATCCTTGGTTTGATCCTCAGTATGTCTATCAGAATTACATCCCTTCGTTATGATTGGCATCTTGAGTCTTGGGTCATGTCTCGACAATTATCGCTTGAGAGACATGTTCCCCGGCTCCAGAACATATTCCCCATTTGCAGAGACTGTCGTGCGCAGACAAAAGCTAACTCCCCATCCTCGTAGTGTTACTACGAACGTATACCAATGCGTTTATCATCAAATCGTTCAAATGGGACTACTTTTGGGCCATCGTGACATTGGTAAACACACCCTCGCATATATATACTTCGGCATGGGCTGATCCAAACAAGATCTCTAGTATGTTGATTCAGGCCATGTTGACGGTGTCCTGCGCCTGGGGCATGGGCAACCACATCGACCTCCTGACTCCGCCACAAATCCTCATGTCGCTGAAATGGAGCTGGTTCGGGCAATTCGTTTTAATCCAATCAATCGGATTCGGGAAACTAGCAGTCATTGCCTTCCTCCTCCGGATCCAACATCGAGCCCACAGCTGGAAAGACACCGTTCTCGTCTCGCTCCTCTACTTCATCGGCTTAAGCAACGTGATCATCAACATCAACCAGCTCATCCAGCTACTCATCTCGTGCCATCCTGCCGAAAGACTCTGGGACCAGTCTCTACCCGGGGACTGTAGCAACCTGGTCCGAACAAACCAAATCGGATATTTCCAAGGCTCCTGGGCCGCCGCCAGCGACGTCGTCCTAGCCATCTACCCTATCCTTGTCTTCTGGAACCTTAAGATCTCCAACAAAATCAAGATAGGTCTCTGTTTCCTAATGGCGGGAGGTCTCATCGCCGCCGCCGCCGGCGTAACCAAGACCGTCTATCTCAAACTCATCTCGGTATCAACCGACATAACAAGTCCGTTCTCCCATCACCATGTCCCCCTTCTCTCATGCTCTCACTAACCAGACCCCTCCCCCAAAAACAGGCGCCGAATCCCCCCTCCTAATCTGGGCCTGGACCGAAAATTGGCTCGTCCTAATCCTCGGCTCGCTCCCCCCCCTGCGCCCCCTCTTCGTCAGAGCCTTCGACAAAATCTCCACCACGGCGTCCAAGTCCCGCAAGAGGAAGTCGGGCTACTATCCAGAGCACAGCGATCACCGCGGCCACAATAGCATCCCCATGTACCCGCCGACCATCACGACCCCCAGGCCCACGGGTAATGATGATGATAGCGAGAAGAATATTTTGCCCGGGGTTCTTCCGAGTGGGAATGGGATTTTGAAGACAACGCATGTACATGTGGGGAATACTGCGAGGAGCGATGGGGATAGTGAGGAGAGTGTCGGGGCTATGGAGAGGGGGCAGGCGTATTAGCATGTTAATTTAGACGGGGAAAACCGTCTTTATGGGGCGAAAAAAGGCTGCGATCGCTCGCTGGGGGACCGGGAGGCGCGTTTGCTCGGGTGGCCAATCGTGAAAAGAAAGGGAAAAAAGTTTAGAGAAAGAAAGAAAGAAAGAACGAGTCATGTCACGGCCGACGACGGAGTGATGGGTACGGAAACTTTGATCCTGTCGTCGGGAGACGGCGGGTGGTTCCACCACCCTCGATGCTCGATGCTCACGCTTGTGTATATTGTAGATATAGAAAGGAGAATGTATGAGTACCCACCTACTTTTGGATATCGGCCCACGGCTTTCATCTGCTCAGTCCTTCTCACGTTGACGTGGCCTGATCTACTGCCCCCAGCAACTAGGTATCCTCATGAGTTCGACCTCCCACCGCAAACACGATTCCAAGTTCGTGTTCCGCTTCGCGACCACGCAGCGGGACATACCTCGCCGTCTACTCCCCATGGAAGAAGGGAAGGTGAGGACCCGGCCGTGTCACCGTCTTCGTTAATCTCGTGCTCCTCGTTCAGCTGTACCCCTGGATTTATCATGACCGCGCACTGCGATCACTTCTTCTGAGGGGTTCATGTTCTGAGGGAAAGGGGTGTCGATAGCTGAGAGAGTCCGAGGTTTTTGGGGTGGCGTGGTCGATGCGGTGACGGGCATGGAGATGGATTCTGTCCGAATGGGTCGTGCGGTCATCTGGGTCTGAGAGGGTGGGATAGCTGACTTGAGCTGTGCGTGGGTTGTTGATGCGGTAGATAGCTCTCCTGTTCTTTCATGGTGCGGTTGCGCTGTGTCTGTTGGTGAGTAATGGTAGGGTGTGAGAAGTGGTGCGTTCAGGGAGGCTGAGGTAACGGAGTGGTTGCGTGCCTGGCAAGGAGGAATCAAGACAAGTAGGTAGGCTCGTCTCCTTGCCTTTGTTTGCGCTTGTCTTCGCCGTGGGTCGGATTAGGGGAATGAAGGATGATTTTTTCAAGATTATGATGATTAGAACATCGAGGGGAGGACAGAGAAGGAGTATTTGAGGATATACGGAGGTATCGCGTGGCAGTTAGGTGGACATGGGAGTAGAGCACAGCGTTTCCTAGTGAAGTCCACGAAGTGAATAAGGCAAGGAGACCGGGATGCAGATAAAAGCGAAGAGCGTTATGCGGGCTTTGAGGAATCCATCTGGGAGTGGAATCGGGTCTCCTTGATTGGCTTCTGATCTGTTTGGCTGCAATCTTGGCTAGAACCCCTTGTGCTGTATGGGTATGAGTCAGGTGTTTGTCACTTACCTCTCATTTTGGACCATAGGAGAGCCATGGTGTGCGCGGATCCGGAGAAGGATAGAAGATAGAAGATGTAACGAGTAGGACAGCGCTTTTCTCCAGTGGCATGGTGTATAGCGTACAAGCCTCTCACTATCTAGTACAAAGCCTGTCTGGTGCACCATCAATGCCATAGAGCCACACCAGCAGCTTAACATGCAGACAGCGCCTGCCCTCGCTAGTGCCGTACAGAGCTCCCCCCTCCCTTAATCATAAAACCTCCGATTCTCATTCTTTCCAAACAACGTCGTCCGCATCATAGGCAGGGCGTCTGTCTCTAGCAGCTTCAGACGCTCTTCAAGCGTGTTGTTGATATCGATTTTGCCTCCACCGCCTACGATTGACACTCCACCAGCGCTGCCATTCAAGTCAGCATCCGGCAACGAGCGCTTCCCCATAGCTCACCACCTAATGGCCCATGCCAAGAGCTGCGCAAACCCCAACGTAGATTCACAGAAAGGAAGGGAGGAACTCACGATCCTTCCGGCAGCGGGTTCTTCTCATCCAGATGCACCTCGACCTCTCTGCCCACCTTCTCCTTATGCTCTTTCTTCGCGCCTTCGATAGCTTTCTTGACGACATCGTAGTCAGCCTTCTTCGCGCGCACCGCAACCTTCGGCTCATTGAGCGCATACAGCCCCTCCAGAATCATGCCCTTACACATGCCCTCGTACCTCCCCTTATCCTTATGCACGGCATCCAGCTCCGACCTCGCGCGCTCGAACAGCTCATCCAGCACTTCCTGCCTCGCGCTCAGCACCTTTATGCGGGTCTTGTTGGCGAGGGTCGAGCGGGTGATTTGCTGGGACATGGAAGCTTGTTTGTGTCTTTTAGCGTAGGTAGAGTCGATGGCGGCGGTTTCGGCACGGACGAGTTTGGATTTCTCGATGGCAAATTCTTCGTCGGCTTTGATTTGGATTTCTTTGGATTTTTCGATCGCTTCTTGTTTGATGAAGGCGGTCATTTTTTTGAGCTCGGTTGAGACCTTATGGGAAGGAGGGTTAGGCCAGGGTTGTAGGAGAGGGTGAGGGAGAGGGGCCGGATGGGGGAGATACCTGGTCGTCCGACATTGCGTGCGACATGGTGATGGTATTTTGGGGGGGGGGAATAGGGGTGGTCGAGAAGGGTGGGATCGAGGTTGGTGGATAGGGATCCTGGAGCTGAGGCGAAGGAGTGGAGTCTTCGATGCTATTAAAGAGCTGAGGTCGCTTTCGCTATTCAGCTGTCAGGAAGGACAGAAGAAGGAATGGAGTGCGGAGAAATGACAGAATGCTATCGGTGACGACTAGCGATGAGGGAGTTATGGTGAGCTGGAGACACCAGGCAGGTCGAGCATCTCCACGGGAATTAGGTAGGTTTGGCATGCGGGACTAGTGCCGATTCTCCTTTACTCGTACAAATGATTCTGAACACACAAAATACCACAAGGTCCCTGCTTCTCTTCTCTTTTCGCTACAGTACAAAGATTCTGGTCCTTGGTCGTGTCGATTGATCGAGAGTGTCTGATGCTATTGTTTTGCCAGAAACTGTATAGGGGTATCATGTCGACGCTTCATTTTCCACGTGCTATTCTACTCATCCTGCTTTCCTTCCGCGCCGTTGCTCGCATCCTCCACCTTGCCCGACTCAAGAAACGCCCTCAGTGCCTTCTTCTCCCCAGCATAGTTGACCTCCGAGACCCCGAATATCATCTTCTTAGGCGGCGGCTTTGTGCGTACCGCATACAACAGCCTACAATGAATCCCCTCAAGAACTTCCTTAGCCTCTGTTCTCTTCATGTTCGACGCTCCCGAGTCGATGATCTGCGAGAACATAGCCCTGATCTTTGAATCGACCATGTCGACATGTTCGTTGAACGTGGCTTCTGCGCTTTTGGAGAGTCTTGCTGGACGATCCCCAGAGTCTAGGCCGATGCTTAGAATTGCACTAGTCGCAGCGAGGCCGCTGTAGTCTGTGGCTTTGTTGATGTTGAATTGGGGCGTTTGCAATCGGGCTACTATTGCTTTGAAGTCGACTAGGCTGTCTAATTCTTTGGTGAAGTACGTAGCATCATTGAAGAAATACGCCAGCGCTAGCCGTCGTCTGAGTATATTCGACCGCTGAGGGAACGCTGGAATGCTCTGTATCAATTGGAGGCGGAGGGGCATCTCATCGACGAAATTGTATACATCCGATAAGATGGCTTGTAACTGCGTAGACTCTTAGCTGGATTCTGGCATGTTTCGTGCAAGGACCTCACCTCGCCCTGGTAGTCTTCATCAGTTGCCGGCTCGAGTAGCGTTGCGAAGACGCTTTCTACGGCGCGCAATATGCGTCGATCGTGGGCTATGGTGTGGTCCAGTAGCAGACGGCATAGCAGGCACACAATATATTGCCTAGATGTCGTGTCTAAGGAAAGCGCCGCGCCGCAAAGGTAATCAAGCAGCGATAAGAGCTTTGGACGACGAGGGTTTTGTACTTTCTCTGAGATTACCACCCTTGGAGTTACTGGCCTTTTGGTGTCCAACGCCTCGTCGCTGGCACCGACCTTCTCGAAAAGTGTTTTTATGCGGTCCGGTGTCAGTAAAGGGGTAGTAGATGGCGGAACTTGTTGCATCGAGATTGAATACGGCTCTCTCAGATCGCTTCTGGGCTCTAGACAGGTCGCATTCATGATCCAGAGAAGTATTTCATCGGGTAAAGTTTCTTTAAAAGCGTATTCTCCAACAAAACCGCTTGCGAATGATTGCTGCTGGGAGCTCGTATCCGAAAACATTGTGGCAAGTTGATCGCTATTGACCGTGGGGAATTCAGGCAGACCGAGTCCTTGGCCTCCGTCGTCCTTGTCAAAGAAGGACCAGGTCCTATTGTAGTTCAGCGCTTCCGTCCTTCGGATAGCGATTTTGAGTCTATCAACTTCTTCTTCGTCCCCGCAATGTTGCATCACCGTATCAATAAGACTTGCATGTTGGGATCCGCTCTTGTCAAGTACTTTTTGATGGGCTTGAGCCTCGTGTCGTTTGTGTAACTCCAACAGTGCACTCGCCGTGGTGATTTCCTCTCTCGAAGTCTCATATTGCTTTCTCTGTTTTGCTAACATGGCCAGCGACATCCTGTCACTAGATCGACCTAGTATTGCAGATTTCCTCGGCGACGAGCGGTGAGACTTTCGATTTCGTCTAGTCTCATTCTCCCTTGTGTTGTCGACAGAAGACTCGATGGCGAGGAAGGGTAGGGCAGCCTCTGGCGGCGTGGACGACTCCTCCCTTTCATGGATATCCAGGATAGTGTCGATATCGGCAAGGGAAGAAGTATCCGAATCAGATTCGCCGTCCGAGTTTCGAATCATAACTTCTCCATTTTTCACAACTCGCTGACTACTTGATAAGGTAGGAGCTTGTGATGCCGTTGCACTGGCATCACTGAATGATGAGCCGAGGTTCTTCTGGGAGGCAAGCATTTGTCTTTCTGGATCCATATTCGGTGGAGGTGGTGACAATGAGGATGAAGGTTCTTGCATTTGGAGTGGCTGAGGGAAAATCTTCATGGATCTTGAATCTCTACAACGAGGCGTCTTTCTCGGTACATGTTCATGTGTCGCGATGGAATCGAGATCATGTGTTAGCTTTCCTTCGAGGGCAGGTGCCTGAGCCTGATTTGCCGTCTCATCACTTGCGAATCGACGTTTATTTGGGCGTGGTTGAGCAGGGCGCGCAAAATAGTCCGTGATAGGGCGGCCATTGCCCTTGACCATGGCTCTCTAATGATGTGCTGCCAGACCGAAGACCCTTCAGATGTTGGGAGATGTACACGCGCCAGGGGACGCGAAGTGCCAAGCAGCCAAAGGTGACTTGAACCCCAATCCGGCATAGGGTGATGGCTGCTATGAAATCGCGCTAGTATCGCCTAGGAAGTACCACACGGTTGTCTCTCCCTCAGGGTGTTTTGTCAATCTACCATTTGTATTTGGTATCCATTCTTATTACAGACCAGCCTTACAACGATCAAAGGCGATGTTGAATTGGAAGGGGTTGGGATATACATGCACATGATCTGGTTGAAGTGCGACTCTAGCAAGTACTGGCTCTACGTTGGTCAAACATTCAATGTAAAAGCCAGAGCTGCAGAACACCAAATTCTGTTCTACTGAATACAAAATCCTTGTTTACACTTTTCTATTTACGATTCCAACACCGTGGATGAAGTCTTTGTTCTTCTATCGGAACCATTCGCAATAGGATTCCAACACTCGCGTTATTACCTCAATATGTTCGAAACGTGAGGTACTTTGCTCCTTCAAACTCCAAGAGAAAAGGGTCTCATTTTCTGGTTACCGTTAAAGGTAGAGATCGTTGGGCATGGAATAACACTTAAAAATGGCACTACTGCTTCAACAACTTCGACCAGAGTTCGATGGTCACGTTGACGACCGCAACAGGTTTAAAGAAGTTCGTTATTCCCATCACCAAGCACAAAAGGATCATTTCTGGGATGTTGTAAACGTTTGGCATGAAGTTCGTCACTCGCGCGATCCTAGAAAATGCGCTGCTTATTGGGAACATTGCCGCCTCGTTGGAGAATTTTCGCCTCGGATCGAAAGAGTACGGCATCCACATATTTACACAATTCTTGCACGGAACTACGACGTAGCAAAGCGTTTAGCGATCAAGGTCAAGTTCTACAACAATGCGGGTCATGAAGGCGAGGCTTGGTTGGCAAGTAAAGGACGTAGATGCGTTGAGCAGATCAACAGTAAAGTCGACAGATTTTTTGGTGTCCCAGATAAGGTTATCAGAAGTACACCTTGAAGAGAAGTCTTGGTCATCCGCGCAAGAATAGAAGAAGCTACACCGGAGATGAAGATGCTTGAAAGATTGAAATATGGAAAGATGGAATGAGGAAATTGGCTCTGAGACTTGTTTGTTGGTTATGTCTTGGGATTGTCGAGGCTTTAAGTCTTTGTTCGGGACTAAGAAGTCTTAGAGAAACATGCTGTTGATCCATATTCATGATTACACTGGATAATAATGTATAATCGTTGAACACAACAAATGAGCAAGACAAATTTTTGCAATTTGATGGGCCGATAGTACGGCTGATAGTACGACACCCAACACTAATTGGATACAGATTCTCCAATGATAACAGAAGCTAGAAAATGTCAAAAATACAATTTATTAGATAGTGAGACCAATCACATAAGCCGTCATGGCTTAATGGTAAAGCGCATCACTGTGCGTTTTAATTATCCTCCAATAGTAATATACTAATCTAATAACAGAGTAATGATGAGATTCTGGTAAGCCAAACGTGTCCCTTGCCCAAGAATAGCAATGCTAACTTGAAAATTTAGAGTTCGATTCTCAGTGATGGCAAATTATTTTCTTTTTTTTTCAATTATCTCTTTGATTCACTTAATGGTTTTAATCAACGTTTCCGGTTCCAAGTTTCAAGTCGATGATATTACCCGTGCAGTGGCCTAAGGTAAATTTTGTAAATTCCCTATGTGAGGGGGGCCATAGGCACTGTGCGGTACGGAGTACAGTGCGAGCAATAGGAGACTTAATCGAGCTGCGAATTAATGCCTGGGGAGTAACCATTGAACGACAGTCTCTAGCCATATGAATGAGGAAGTGCTTTGTTCTCAGGCAGTGTGCTCGTTATCCCCCTTGTCACTTTTGAGCGCTGTTGAAGCAATGCATTATTGTATTGGCTTCCAGAAACACAATTGACTGGCTTGACAGTTGTCTGTAAGCATAAGACGGCTTTAAAGTGCAACGAACTTGCCACCCGATGATTGATCAGCCTCAGCTCCGTAAGCTTCGCGTTTGCGTGTGAAACCAACACTGAGCTGCGCTTCTCCTGGCTGATGTGGCGACACTGCCCCATAGGAGTTGTCTCTTTGCAGCAGTATGCGAGCCTTCAATCTACGTGTTCTTGTGGCCCTTTCCAGCCCACATACATCTACTTCATGTTATTACATGTCCAGCATTGGCATTTCTTGACATATCTCAAGTAAGGCGCTAAACCGAAAGAGAGTAGCGGGTTTGGACTCGACCGACGATTATTCATCCGAAGTCGTCCTGCTGCACCACAGTCATCATTGTTGCTCCCTCAATTTTGCAGTGTCTATGCAATCCCAGTCTCAGTTGGTCCGACCACACTTGCTCCTTAATCATCTCTACAATCAGCCAGGCACTCTTTGCGCCCCGAGGTGGAATAACTTCGTTGCTTACGTGCCAGTAAAACAAAAGATCCGGACACCGTATAGCGGCGCGGACAAGCCGTCAGACCCGCTATTGGACCCTGTCGCCATTGACGTGAGAAATCTGCGAACAATCATTGACATTCATTTGGGCGGACCGCTATCATTGAAGTAGTAAATACGACACCTACATCTTTCGTTCCGACTGAACTGCAGGATGCTGAAGTAAACTTGTATCGGCGGGGTACAAATACGTCAAAGTCCAAACCATCCATCGCTGGATGGTCACAGATTCTCGCACACAGCGTGACGGCGATGGCGGTCCAGCCTAATCAAGGAGACAGCAATGTCTCGAACCCTATCAAGCGTATTCGATGGGCGACGCAACGAGTCAGCGGCACCAAAGGCCAACAGAAGCGCCACAGCATTCTCAACCGCTTCCACCATCATAAGAGAACAAGCTCCGGAGAAAAGAAAAGAGACAGTGCAGACACACCGACATTAGATGGAATACCAGAAGAGACGGAAGCTTCAGAAGGAGGAGATCCTGAAGATATGAGGCGAAGGATCTTCTTCAATATTCCCTTACCAGACGATGCCAAAGATGCTGAAGGGCACTCAAAGGCCAATTTTGGCAGGAACAAGATTCGTACCGCAAAGTATACGCCCTTGAGCTTCATACCGAAGAATTTGTTCTTCCAATTCCACCAAGTCGCGAACATATACTTTTTATTTGTCATCATCCTCACCGTGAGTCTATCAAATCACCATATTGCTGTTATAATCGTGACTCATCAAAGACCTAGTTCTTCTCAATATTCGGAGGAACTAACCCAGGGTTAAGCACTGTTCCGCTAATTGCCATTCTATTTGTTACAGGAGTGAAGGATGCAATTGAAGATTGGCGCAGGACCGTCTTGGACAACGAGCTCAACAATTCCCCTGTACATCGCTTGGCCGACTGGAACAATGTCAACAGCTCCGATGACAATATATCTTTGTGGCGCAGAATCAAGAAAGCATCAACACGGGGCATTGTCTTAATTTACAAGTTCTTCAAGAACCGATTTTCCAAGAAGTCTCGCGATCAAAAGACCTATGCCCAACGGGCTCTCGACGAACCGCGTCTTTCAAGAGACACGGTCCGCACTGGCAACTCTTTGATGTCGACACGAACGTCCTTTCACTCTGTCCAAAGCGAGATCCCAGACGATGGAATACAGATGACGCCTGTGCCATCTCCTTTACCTGGTGCCAAACTCGCTGCACCCCATGGAGATATAGACCAAGGCGATCAACCATTTGCGAAATCTTATGGCAGCTTGATTGATCCATTAAAACAGGTCCTTGGAAAGGCCAGGTTCAAGAAAGACTTCTGGAAGAGCGTTCAAGTTGGAGACTTTGTACGCATCTACAATGAGGACCAGATTCCAGCAGACGTTGTCATTTTGTCAACTTCGGACCCTGACGGGGCTTGCTACGTCGAGACCAAGAACCTCGATGGAGAAACAAATCTCAAAGTCCGGCAAGCCTTACATAGCGGGAGAAGCATCAAGCACGCAAAGGATTGCGAACAAACAGAATTCATCATTGAAAGTGAGCCGCCTCATGCCAATCTATATCAATACAGTGGTGCCGTGCGATGGACTCAAAGAGATGTGAATAGGCCAGGTGAAGTGGGATCTCCAATGGCGGAGCCTATCTCGATCAACAATCTCTTGCTCAGAGGGTGTAGCCTTCGCAACACCGAGTGGGTCCTTGGAGTGGTAGTCTTCACGGGACTGGAAACCAAGATCATGTTGAATTCCGGAATTACACCCAGCAAGAGGGCTCGTATCGCGAGGGAGTTGAATTGGAATGTCATCTACAACTTCATCATCCTCTTCTTCATGTGCCTTCTCTCTGGCCTCATCAACGGCGTTATATGGGGAAAAGGCGACAACTCTCTCGATTACTTTGAGTACGGCTCGATCGGCGGAAAACCATCCCTGGACGGATTCATCACTTTCTGGGCCTCAGTCATCCTTTTCCAGAACTTGGTACCCATTTCCCTATACATATCTCTAGAAATCATCAGGACCGCGCAAGCATACTTCATCTACAGCGACACGCACATGTATTATGAGAAAGTCGATTATCCATGCACTCCAAAGTCCTGGAACATATCCGATGATCTGGGGCAGATCGAATATATATTCTCAGACAAGACAGGGACTCTCACACAGAACGTCATGGAGTTCAAGAAATGCTCGATAAACGGTGTTCCTTACGGGGAAGCATACACAGAGGCACAGGCTGGCATGCAAAGGCGCCAAGGAATCGATACCGAAGCAGAAGGTGCTAAGGCGCACAAGCAGATTGCGGAAGATCGTATCAAAATGCTTCGAGACCTTCGGAAGACGCACCCGAACCCATACTTACACGACAATGAGCTTACATTTGTCGCGCCGGATTTTGTCACTGATCTAGGCGGACAATCGGGCCCTGAACAAAAATTGGCCAACGAGCAATTTATGCTAGCCCTGGCGCTTTGCCATACTGTCATCACCGAGAGGACGCCTGGTGATCCTCCACGAATCGAATTCAAGGCGCAGAGCCCGGATGAGGCTGCTCTGGTAGCTACGGCACGGGATTGTGGCTTCACCGTCTTGGGAAGGTCGAACGACGGGATCATTCTCAATATCTTGGGTGAGGAGCGGGAATATACCGTGCTCAACACCCTCGAATTCAACTCATCAAGGAAACGGATGAGTGCTATAATCCGAATGCCCGACGGGAGGATCATGCTCTTCTGCAAGGGTGCCGATAGCGTCATATATTCTCGATTGAAGCGCGGCCAACAACAAGAGCTTCGAAAAAGCACAGCCGAACATCTTGAGATGTTCGCTCGAGAAGGATTGAGGACGCTGTGCATCGCGGTGAAGGAGATCGATGCGGCAGATTACGGGGCCTGGAGCAAGGAGCACGATCTGGCTGCGGAGGCTATAGTCGACCGCGAAGATAAGCTTGAGACCGTCTCGGACGCCATTGAAAGAGATCTGACCTTGCTCGGGGGAACTGCCATCGAAGACCGACTGCAGGACGGTGTTCCAGACACCATTGCCCTTCTTGCGGATGCCGGGATCAAGCTCTGGGTTCTCACGGGCGATAAGGTTGAAACCGCCATCAACATTGGATTTTCGTGCAATCTACTGAGCAACGAGATGGATCTCATCGTTTTCAGAGTGGATGAAGACACCGTCGAAGCAGCCGGGGTAGAGCTCGAAAAGCATCTAGCCTCCTTTGGCATCACAGGCTCGGACGAAGAGTTGAAAGCTGCTCGCAAGAACCACGAGCCTCCTGGGCCAACGCATGCGATCGTCATTGATGGAGACTCATTAAAGTTGGTTTTGCAAGAGGAGTTGCGTCAAAAGTTCCTTCTGCTCTGCAAACAATGCAAATCTGTACTATGTTGTCGAGTCAGTCCGAGTCAGAAAGCTGCTGTTGTGCAAATGGTGAAGGATGGCCTTGACGTGATTACTCTGTCCATAGGAGATGGCGCAAACGATGTGGCCATGATCCAGGAAGCTGACGTTGGCGTTGGCATTGCTGGAGAAGAAGGGCGGCAAGCCGTGATGTCTTCGGATTATGCCATCGGCCAATTCCGTTTCCTTCAGCGGTTAATCTTGGTGCACGGCCGGTGGTCATACCGGCGTCTAGCAGAGACAATAGCCAATTTCTTCTATAAGGTATGTCACACCTAGCATAAGCACTCCCTCTGGCAATACTGACTCGAGCTAGAACATCGTATGGACCTTCGCTCTCTTCTGGTACCAGATCTACAACAATTTTGATTGCTCTTACTTGTTCGACTACACCTACATCCTACTCGTCAATCTGGCCTTCACGTCTCTGCCAGTGATCTTCATGGGCATTCTTGATCAGGACGTTAGCGATAAAGTCTCATTGGCAGTTCCTCAGCTGTATCGAAGAGGTATCGAGCGCAAGGAATGGTCCCAAGTCAAGTTCTGGTATGTTTACTTTTTCATGTACTTATTGGAGATGCACTAAAATCTCGCAGGCTATACATGTTCGATGGCATATACCAGTCCGCGATTTGCTTCTTCATGCCCTACCTTATGTTCGCGCCGGCGACCTTCGTTACAAGTAACGGTCGAGATCTCAACGACAATAAACGCATAGGCGTATACACAGCAAACGCAACGATCATTGTAGTGAACGTCTACATCTTGATGAACACTTTGAGATGGGATTGGTTGATGGTGCTGATTGTGATGATCAGCATTTTGCTCATCTTCTTCTGGACCGGGGTGTGGACTTCTTCTCATTCATCGACTCAATTCTACAAGGCTGGTGCGGAGGTCTATGGACAGCTGACCTTCTGGACGCTGAGCTTGCTCACTGTCAGCATATGCCTCCTCCCCCGGTTCGCCCTCAAAGCTATCCAGAAGATTTATCTTCCCACTGATGTGGACATCATCCGAGAACAGGTCAGCCAAGGCAAATTCAAGTTTCTTAATGATTATGAGGGAGAGGTTCCTCGGGGGAAGCTGCCCTCTGCCACTTCTTCCGATCTCTCCCAGCCAGCGATGAAGTCTGCCGGGAGGAAAGCTCCTCTTGAAGATGATGAAAGACCGATGTATCCTCCCTCAGTTGCTGCTACAGGGACGACACATAATCCAAGAAGCCAGAACGGTAGCGACGGCACTGAGTACACAGGCCACAGGAAATCCCTGGAGCCACCACTAGAAACGCCTTTGGAGGAACCACCGCGACCATCCATGGACAGGCCAAGGCCTTCATTTGACAGAATGAGAGACTCAATGGACCGAATAAGACCAAGTTACGAAGCCAGCAATGATTTCACCTCAGCAGCTCTCCTGACGAGAATGGAGTCGAGCCATTCGGACGTTCCCCAAAAGCGAATGCCGCATGGATCGTCATCGCTGCGGTAGCATGATATAACCTTCTTACGGCCTTTTCACGGCCTTCAGCGCATTTCTTCTTTCCAATATTGCGCGTTCAGCGTCAAGCGACCTAGATACCTCCATGTTCTATCATGTGTGTGAGCGACTTTCTCGACTAGCATCGCATGGGCGGCGTCTGTGAGGGGTGGCCTGGCTTGCATCCGAATTTGGTTGGAACAGGAGCCGGCACTTACGAGTCCTCGCAGATTGTACTCGTGATGGGGACTAGAGATAGATTTGAATCCATCAATGATTATAATTGAATTCCGTCACCGTCATCTCTTTTGCTGCGTCCTGGGATAAAGAGCGTGGCCATTGAGCCTCGTAGACAGTCCATTTCAACAACTTGAAGGCAGGACAAAGTAGGAAGAGTCCGAGTACACGTACATCACAGTTTCATCACAGTCTCCGAGAGGCCTGGCGCGACGTGGATTAGATAAGATCGTGAGATCGACCCACGGGAAAGACGCGTTTTCGATGTCACAGTAAGAGCATTGAACAAAGAAAATCAATTCAGTCTCTCTCTACCTTATGCACATTGGCTCTGGAAGCACATTCTGTCTTTTCTTCACCACCGACCTTCTCCGCCCATCACTTTCGGACCTTCGCTCTATTTGCTCACTGTGTGACTGCATACTCACAAGCTCATTCTAGCTTGACCCTTCGATAATGCTACAAGTGAGGCCTCTGCCTTCAACGTGGCTCAGGCCTTGGTTACGGCCTCTGTTGAATTCCTAAAAGGCCTCAGAAAGCCAAAATGACTGAGCTGGTGGCAAGACTCCAGTAAGACCATAGCCCTGGCGTCCTTATCACATGTGAGTGTTCGCTGATCGCACCATCCTGCAGAGAGCTGCAAAGCTTGCCTCCGGAGTTACATTGGTTCTGTGACAAGTGGACACCCCTTAGCGGCACCACCTCCACCTATCGGGCCAGAATTGAGTGCCCCCTCTTCGACAATCTCAGGCTTCGACAGACCGAGGCTGCCGAATGCTTGACTCTTTTCTCATACGATGACGCCTCTACATACCAGGAGCAACTGGGGAGAGCTATCGACAGGCAGCTTGGAAGATGTGATGTCTGCATTGAAGAATATTACAAAGCGAAACAGCGGTTGCTCGACCGTTTACGGACGTGGGTCTCCCTTAGGAGAATGGCTGAGAGATGGCTTTGATCAAGAGGATGCTTACAAATGTCAGTGAATATGAAGAAGAAGTCGTTCATGTTCTAGGAAAGACCTTCGACCGTCGGGACATAGATCGAATAAAACAAGGACTGGACAGCGTCGCCAGGGAGCTGAAGGCTACCGAGCCCGCTCTTCGTGATAAAAATGCTCTGAAGTCTTCTTCCCAACTCGCCCTCTTCGAGGCTTTGAGCAACAAAGCCTTCCTTGCAGACGACGCCCTTTTGGCAGAACATTTCCAGGAACCGTTCACATTGGTGCAGACAAACAAGAGGCTGAGGATCCTGCGATATGTGCCAGCCTCTACAAATTTCTTATTCGACAAGGACCATGACAGGTCATCTTGGGCCACGCTCACGTGGTCGAAATACCAGGTTGAGCCCACAATGGAAGAATTCGACTTTGCTATTCGTGAACCACTTCTGATGAATATGCAACGTGTCTTTGAATCTGTCATAGATCCAGCTACAATTCAGCGCACATGGCACGCAATCGGATTGATCGTCAACAAGTTGACCAATGACTTGGTTACCCACTCATTACTGGCTATGGAAATCAACGTGTTCATGCTTGCTCTCGATCATCTCAAGTACGAAGTACCAGGCTTCAGAAATCTCGTAGGATCCATACAAAAGCTTCTTGAACTTGCGCCGAAAGATTTCTGGGATTCAATGGGCGCAATCTCTCCTACTACATATATCGAGCAAATTTTCAATAACAAGCAATATGATACTTTCATGATGGAAGCGAAGGAGAACGATGTAAATGAGTCTTCGGCATTGAGAGATATGCTCTCTTGGATCAAGCCTTTCATGGCTTCCTTGCAGACTGTCCATCAAGCCCGAGCATGTCGCTCCCTTACCTCTCAGCTGCTGAAGAGGCTACAGGGGCAGCGTTTCCCTATTCACTCACGCGTAGAGTGCTACAGAATCGGTCTCGCTACATTGACTTGGACGCTGAGCAATTGTAGCAAGGAGGACGCGATGCTCTCTCAGGTTGGGAGAGTTCTTGCAGTGGAGACGCTGGACGTTGTAAGCGAAAATATCAAAGATATCTTGATGATCCCTTCTTTACCGTCTTCCGACCAGTTCTATGAGCATTGCGGAGAATTCTGCCTCAGAATTGTCAAAGTGTCTCTGGCGTTGGAATGCAAAGCCTTGCGGACGGACCAGGAAGCCTTAAAGCAGAGAAAAGACCTCCCAGCCGGCCATCCTTCACACGCGCATGCAATATGGGATGCCGTGGTGCTAAGCATGGACGGCAATATAGCTATAGCGAAAGCGGCCCTGATCGGAATCAACGACCTTACTGGCCTCGAGAAATTCAAACTCAATGCTGACGACAAGCACAGGGAAGACAAGAAAGGATACAATCACAAGCTTGGTCGTCTTACACATCTGGTTGGCCAAATCTTCGAACGCATAAACGACTTCAACCCATCCGACTTGGACAAATTGTTCAGACACACGGACACGGCAACGGCACTTGTCGCTTCCCTCTTTACTTCTGATACCAACTTGTATGAGGCTGGAGTGAACCTGATCAAGAGCATTAGCTCCGAGTCTGCGCGTAGAGAAGCCATTGGACATCTGCTCAAAACATTCTTCGGTACAACACTGAACGCCTTTTCGTGGTCCATCCGTCGAATTGCTCGCAGCAAGACTTATGCGTCCTGTCCACGTATGCTCAAAACGTCTGCTGATGCTCTTGACGTCCTTTGTGACTCCCAGAACGGTCTACTCCGCACTAAAAGTCTCTCTGGCCTCATTGAAATCAAAGCGCTTGAAAACTTCTGGGAACATCAATGGGAAGGCCTCAGGGTAATATATGAGACAACAGAGGAATGGGGAAGAGCTAAGATGGACGATTCAGAGACCTTGAAAGAGTTCTGCAGAGATACAATGCAGTTTTCCGAGCGTTTCTTCGACCAATATAGCGTTTTTGCAAGCGCTATTGACTCTGCAGTCAAAGTGAAATCCGAAGAACCAAACAAAGTCGAGAGCGAAAAAGCAGGCAAAGAGTTGCTGAAGCATCCCGCTATGATACTGGAGGTAGTCGTGAAGTGGTTGAGATTGAAAGATCTGTTCCTAGTGGAGATATCGGTTGCACTCGCCAAGAAGATCTTGGATCGCCTTACTGAATGGGGTATGACGGTTACTGAAGCGCCATCTGATTTCCTTGAGCAGGTCATCAACAACGGCCCTCGTGGTCGTACTCTTCTTACACCCCAGCAAAAGGCGGAGCTAGCCAGAGCCCTCGAGGCTAACCTAGGTCGCAGCGTTGCCGTTCGGCCTATGGAAGTGGATTCGGAGACCCCATCAGACATGAGCCGAGAGCGATCGGCTGGCAAGAAGAAGAAGAAGAAGAAAGCCTCGGTTATTGATATGGAGCAGTGGGCATCCAAATCGAAGCCAGTCAGTCAGGTCATCGAGGTCTCGGACGACGATGAATTCAACGATGCTGCCCTTCCAGACGAGGATATGCTGTCTGCCGGTAGATTGGCATACGCCACGGAGAAGACCAAAGAGCAGCCGGCTACGCTTGCATCCGCCAAGCGTACTTTGCCTTTCCAGAGTCGAGGGCCTGTGGCGACTTCAAAGCAAGAAAAGTCGGCGAGCAAGGTCACAAAAGGCCCAATTCAGTCCGATGCTGATCGCATATTATTTCGTGAGAAACGTGAAAAGGAACGAGAAGCAAAGAAAAAGCGTGATGCTGAAGCTATTGCCATGGTAAAGAAAAGGCCTGTTGGTATTGCGGGTCAAACGCTTGGGGAGGGATCTGGCCTTAACGGTATTGGTGTAAAAGGGAAGGATCATGCACCTAAGGGTCCCAACATCATGGTTTCCTCCGGGTCTGAACCTGACAGTGACGACAGCCTGGATGAAGCGCTCTTTGGCAGTGGTTTGAAACATCCGAAAGTGTCCAACGCTGTTCGAGAGTATCAGGCAAACAAAATAGCGCAAGCTAGCAAAGGCCCTATTAAGAAAACGAAAGTGGTTAGGTCAGCGAAAGACATGCGTGCTCGGCTTGCTCCTGATCTTACAGCCCTCCACAAGACCATTCTAGGCTGGGACTTCTTTCATAGAGGCGACTTTCCTCCCGGATCTGCACGAGATGATTACAGCCTGGTGACAAGTGAATTCAAGACACCTCTCGACTATCAAAGTGTCTTCGAACCTCTACTTGTTCTTGAAGCATGGCAAGGATTCCTAAAATCGAGAGAGGAAGGCAACTTTAGAGCTTTCGAAGTCAAAGTAGCAAACAGAATGACTGTCGATTCCTTCCTTGAAGTCAGCACCACAATGTCGATGGCGGAAGGTAAAGAATTGGGCATCGGCGAAGCAGACATTGTTTTGCTTTCTAAAGGCCAATCACCAGCCAACGACGCCCAACAGCCTCACTGCTTTGCGCGCGTTTATAAGATTACTCGTAAAAAAGGTACCATGGAGATCACTTACCGAGCGAATGCAGGAAATGCTTTGGTAACCGCCATGGTTCCAAACACGGTAATCAACGGTACTAAAGTTGCTTCAATCACGCCGCTGGAGCGAGAATATGGAGCCTTGCTGGGTTTGAAATACTTCGATCTTTGCGACGAAGTCACGAAAGGAAGGCCATCACCCCTGCTTACTTACTCGGACAAGCAATTAACTCCCCTACTCAGTAATTACGGCATCAACATGGCGCAGGCGAAAGCTGTCAGGTCGGCTATGGACAACGACGCTTTTACACTTATCCAGGGACCTCCTGGTTCGGGCAAAACCAAAACGATTGTTGCAATCGTTGGTGCACTGCTGGGTAGTAGCTTCGTTGGCAATGGTATATCCATAGCCCGCCCTCCAAGTACTACCCAAGCGCCTCGTGCAACGTCTGGCAAAGCATTGAAGAAACTTCTGGTCTGCGCACCTAGCAACGCTGCCGTCGATGAATTGGTCATGAGATTCAAGCAGGGTGTCAAGACCATGAATGGCGAGCATCAAAAGGTCTCTGTTGTTCGACTAGGACGGAGCGATGCTATCAACGCCAACGTTCTAGATGTGACTTTGGAAGAGCTTGTAAACGCAAAGCTCAACATTGCAAGCGGAAAGAAAGCTGGGTCTGGTGAAGACATTGCAAAAATCATGACTACACACAAAGCCACGTGCGAAGAGTTCAATACTCTACGAAATACGGTAGATGAGCTAAAGGCAAAAGGGAAGCCAGTGACTCCTGAGCAGAATCGCAATCTTGAGTTGTTGAAGCGGAGAAAGCAGCAGCTCAGCAACCAGATCGATGCTGCTCGTGACAGCGGAGATACCGCAGCCAGAGATGCGGAGATTAGTAGGCGTCGTGTTCAACAAGAGGTCGTTGACGGTGCTCATGTCATCTGTGCTACCCTGAGTGGAAGTGGTCATGAGATGTTCCAGGGTCTGAATGTTGAGTTTGAGACAGTCGTTATTGACGAAGCTGCTCAGTCGATCGAACTCAGCGCTTTAATTCCCCTCAAGTACGGATGCTCAAAGTGCATATTGGTAGGAGATCCGAAACAATTGCCACCGACTGTCCTATCAAGAGAAGCTGCACGATTCCAATACGAGCAGAGCCTGTTCGTGCGTATGCAGGCCAACCATCCAAGTGACGTCCATCTCCTCGACACCCAATACCGAATGCATCCCGAGATCAGTCTTTTCCCAAGCCGGTCATTCTACGACGGCAGGCTCCTTGATGGCCCAGGCATGGCTAAGCTGAGAACAAAGCCATGGCATCAGAGTAACATTCTCGGGCCCTATCGCTTCTTCGATGTTCAGGGTACTCATCAGAGCGCACCAAGAGGCCATTCCTTGATCAATCTTGCGGAGATCGAAGTCGCTCTCACTTTGTACAATCGCTTGACCACTGATTGCAAAGATTACGATTTTAAGGGCAAGATCGGCATTATTACGCCATACAAAAGCCAGCTAAGAGAACTTCGATCACGTTTTGCTCAAAAGTATGGAGAGATCATACTCACAAACGTGGAGTTTAATACCACGGACGCCTTTCAAGGACGGGAGAGCGAGGTGATCATCTTCTCATGCGTCCGAGCATCTCTACACAAAGGCATTGGTTTCCTGTCAGATATCCGACGAATGAACGTGGGAATTACAAGAGCGAAGGCTTCACTCTGGGTCTTGGGTAACTCGCAATCTCTCATTCAAGGAGAGTTCTGGGGTCAGCTAGTCAGAGATGCAAAGAGCAGAGATCGCTATACTGATGGCGACTTGATCTCTCTGCTGCGGAAACCTCTTGTGGATGGGAAATCACAGACTGCCCCAGTGAACAATGATGGTGATATAGAGATGACTGATGCACCAGTACTGGCCGGCTCGACTACAACGAGCGCTCGCAGCTCAGCAGTAGTGACTTCGGTCGACAAAGGGATGTTTGAATACGCAAATGCCGCACCGTATCAACCATCTGGAGGAGCAAATGGTCTTAACGTGAATAACACTTGTCAAGTCTGTGGCAGTTCTCAACATCATACCAATCGATGTGATAATAAAGAGGCGCTGGAGCAAGCCAAAGGGCGCTGCTTTCGTTGCGGCGATGTCGGACACGTCAAGAAGTTCTGTACAGTAGATCGATGTCTCATATGTGGTGAAATTGGCCACGATCAAAAGTTCTGCACTAGTACGAATCCATTGTCGAGGAAAGAGCGCGAGAGGATTGGAAAGCTGGAAATCGAGCACAGGCTTCTTCTTGCCGAGAGGCCGGAGGAAATGCGGAAGAAGCAACTTGGTGACCATGATAGACGCGTTCCCGTTGTGCGCTCTACTTCAAGTACGCCCCCAGCCGAGAGGGAAAGCAAGAAGAGAAAGCGAGAATCGTTGTCTATCGATCCTGCCCGAGTGCCAAAAGGCCCCAAAGCCCCTAATGGAACGCCCAGAGGTCCACGCACACCCTCTTCTCATGGCAGTCAACCGCCTTTGAAGGGGACGAACAGCAACATGGTTGAACGCCAAAATGGCATGAACCTGCAATCATCCCTCCACCAGTCTATATATGCAACGTCTAACTCCAGTGCATCTCCCAATCCTTTGGCTAATGCCCACGCGCAATATTTACTGGGCAGTCCAGATCTATCCAGATCAGATTTCCAGGGTGTTTCTGTTACGAGAGATCCAGGGCTACCACATCGGCCTCCAGCCAACATTGTAAAAGTCGGAGAGGGTCAGCAAGGACCATCAGCACCCAAGCCACCTCAATCACAACGAAATGTGGTCAAGCCACTGAAGCGAAAAAAAGATGTCGATCCTTTTATCAGACCCAAGCCTAAGCGGTAGAGTGCCAGAGCGTTGCATTAAAGAGGAACTCTTAATACCAATAACATCTCCTTTTGCCTACTTAAAGCAAGGGTTTCCCAATTGATCGAATCAGGTTCATGCAAGGGCGAGCTCAATGTCTCAGTGCGTAATACACTCACTTCTCCTTGCTTAATCTGCAATGTTACCCTTCCGCTGTTTGAACACTTTCATGAGCGCTTGATACAACCAGCGAGCTAGGATCTGACGACCTTATCCTTAGTCCACTGTACAGGAAACATGCTCTACGGTGGCAAGCTTGTCGATCGCGAGAAGTTTACACATTGGGTTCTTTGCAATGATTTGATTCGCCTGATTTGGAGCTCATAAGTGCAACCACCCGAGACAAAATCGCACTCCTAGAAACTTCACAATTCAGAACGCAATGGACGAATCTCCTGAGCATCCAAGGCTTGCCCCTCAAGGTACACTTAGTACCTTGTCAAAAGATATCTGTGACCATCGTTCCTATCAAATCGGAGACGTCTTGAAACGATTTGCACAGCAAGAACCTCGAAATTCGGATTTTGCAGAACCGAAAGGGACGAGACCTAGAAAACACAATGTGAGGAGCGGCCCTGAAGACCATCCCAGTGACCCTCACAATCGTTTCGATTATATTGCCAGCAGGGATTTTCGCGAAGTGAGAGCAATTCTGGCCAACGGTTCAATCAAAACCGAGCCTTCGCGTCGAAAGTCCGTCCTCAAAAGGCTCTTCCGCTCCCACAGTAAAATGCCGTTGGGGGTCAGACTACAAGAGACATCCCAAGGCCACAAGTACGGTCAAATTGTGATTGACGACCTCTATGAAAGCAAATACAATGATTCTCTTTACTATCTTCCTAGAGTCGGCAACAATCAAGCTCCTGTGGCTCGCCTGAGGACACGCCATGCTTCAGACTCGCAAACCCGACATGCGGATGACTTCTGGAGCAAGATGAGACCGACTCCCAAGCAAGAACACGCCGGTAACGGCAAAAGCTTGGAGCTTTTCAAAGCAGCGAATACTCCTATCAACATCCCAGCTACGAAACCACACCAAGGACTAAGAGAGCCGCTGGACGACACCATCCAGCCTATGAAAAAGGACTCGTTATCATGGATGCGCCTCCCAAAGATTGCCCCAAGTGTTCTAAAACTTCCACTCTCGGATGGTACCTCCTTATCCGCAGGGGAATTGACAAGGCCAGGCTCTTCGACTTCCCCCAACCGAGTTTCAAAGTCCGAGACTCATCCTAGCTTGCGAATCATCAATCACCATACATCTGTTGTTGGACCGTCACACAATCCACCCAAAAAGAGAGGCGGTCACAAATGGGTGCCCAGTCTCCAAGGAGACCAGAAAAACAGTCCGTGCATGCTGGGCATAAACACCATACAAGATTCACCATCAACCAATCTAGTGACTCCTTTCGATCCTCTCGTGCCACAGCAAGCGACCAACCCACCACCCGCACTGCAGCCTTCGGTAGGCGAAAGGATATTTCGAGCCGCGACACCGGTGACCCACGGCCACTCTCAAACACCCTCAGCAGTATCAGCAGTATCAAACGCAGAAGAATATGACACATCCGAATTCATCATCTCAGATGCACAAAGCGTCTGCATGAGTTCAGGTGTACCGAGAAGATCAGCCATATCTGGTCCAGCTCGCCCAGCTCCCACTACTCCATTACCGCCTCTGCCTGAGGGGCAGCAGCCTAATCCAGCCGCACCGGCCACACCCAGAGCCAGTGAATCCAGCAGGAGAGGGAATAGTCCTGAACGCTCCCCAAAAAAAGCGATTCCGAGGTCGCCTGGAAAATACAATGTTATGCCTCCAAATGGTAGTCAACGCAAGAATCCCGGGTCGCCGGAGAGGAAGAATGCGGCTATAGGTCTTACTCGCACAGATACCAACGATAGACCAGCTGTGAAAGTCACGGTGCACAACATGCCATCTTTGAGCTCATTTCCCCAGCCACCACCCTCTCCTACCCAGGATGACAGGAATACCACGACTGTCGACTATCCTGAGCAGGAAGTACCCAAAAGCATGAATGGGGATGCGATGCAACAACCAAGGCCATCAATTCTGGAGAGAACAGTCAGAACGAAACAGAGAAAAGGGCGTGTTACAGCGCAGCAGCGGTCTCTGAATTCAAAGTGCATCGAAATCTACAAGGACGACCCCTTCCCAGCCGGCGAGGCGCAAATCGTGCAGCCAGAAACACGATACGAGGGTGTAGTCGAGCTACCGCCTCCATCCCCCGGGAAAGCACATGAACCTCAGCCAACGTCAGCAGTCGGTCCACTATATGAGCAGCCAAGAGCCAACCCCCCCAACAACCCATCAGCAACCCACGTTAGAAAAAGCCCCATCCCCCTCCTCCAAATCTCTCCCATAATCCCAGTCGCAGAACAATTCCCCATCCCTTTCCCCCTTCCTTCTCCCAACAAACCCACCAACCTCCAGCACTCGCCAATTCCCCTGAAAACCAACAATACAGACCACGTCGCACCACCCCCCCGCCTCCTCTCCTCCTCTCCCCCATCGAACACCAACCCCCTCCCGCGCTCCATCTCAACCCGCACATCCACCCCCTTCACTCACCCCCTCCTGCGCCCCCAAATCCAATCCACCCAATCTCCTCACTCCTCAGCCCGCTCCTCCCTCATCGAACAACAGCGGCACTCGCTCCCACACTCAGACCCAGAGCTCGAAGAATACGAAGCCCGGGAAGCGCGGTTGGAAGCCAGGTTAGCGGCGGTGGAACGGGCGAATTCGTTGCTGGCGGAGGCGTTTACGGCTGTGGTGCGCTTGGGGGGGGGATTGAGCGGTGATGGAAATGGGGAGGAGGGAGTGGGGAGGTGGAGCGGGAGTGGGGGTAGTAGGGGTAGTGGGAATGGGAATGGGAGGGGGAATGGGATGAATGGGAATGGAGGTGTAAGTGAGCACGATGGGCCACGGGGAGAAGATGTGAGAGGTGGGGATGCCAGGGAGAGTGCCGAGGGGGAGAGTTTGTATGCTGGGTTGGAGGGGTTGCTGCTGAGGCATCGGGGGCTGGAGGGGGGAAGGCTTAGTGCGTGTAGTGGGTCTTGAGAGGGAGGGAGTGGGGTTTTGAGGCGGGGAGATTGGGGGGTTTTGACTAGCGAGGGGATGGTGGGTTGCTTGTTGCGAGCAAGGGTCTGGGCTTCTCGTGATCGTCTCAGATCGTTTAGACTGGGGGAAGGGAGAGCATATTCGATTTGAATGGCTTTCCCCAGCCTCAATTCCAGCAGAGCTCGTGATGTGTGCATCGTTCATATCGATAATCAAGTCGAGCGAGGTGGGTTTATCATATCCTCCTAAGCTCCTACCTTATATGAAGGACCACGGCCCGTGACTCCACCACACACCAACCAACCCCCCACTCCCCCCTCCCCCCCTACCCCCTCCCCCCCCTCTTCTCCCTCCCAACCCCGCCCCCCCCCTCCTCCCTCCACCCCCCCTTCCTCCTCTCCCCCCCATTCTGCAAAAGCGG